>JGI20154J14316_10001844_pt1 | contig 18359 bp, 18 predicted proteins | sample COG_04_FD_14316 | JGI IMG/M metagenome (IMG submission 14316) | reverse complement strand
GGCAATGGGGTTTGAGCTTAAGTCATTAATAATCAATAGCTTATCAGTCATTTATTCGGTGAAACAAAGCAATTGAAGCGTCTATGAAGTGCGAATACGCCCGGTGATGATGACGGCATCGACCATTATTGTAGGGCTTTTGCCGATACTCTATGCCAGCGGCACAGGCTCAGAAGTGATGAGTCGTATTGCAGCACCAATGGTTGGCGGTATGTTCAGCTCAGTTCTACTTATCTTGCTTGTACTGACAGTGATTTATTATTTATGGCATAGGCGATTTTTAATTAAAGACACTGATCTGTCCTAAGTTAAAGCCTATTGATTTCCAGGCGCTAATGCCTAGCTCTATAACGACCCTTTACTAGGGAGGTAAGGTGTGAAGGGGGGCTTCCACTATAAACTATCTGATTGCTGCCTTTGATTAAATAAATCAAAGGCAGCAATCAGACAGAATGTCTCAAGTGTAATAGCAAACAGTTTATGCAGTTAAAGCCAAACTTAAACTACAGCATAGTCTTGAATGTGCTCTTGAAAATACTCTGCGGCATTGGCCACGTTAACTCCAGCATAGCCACTTGGTGTAGCCGGAGCGGTCGGAGTCTCTGGAGCAGCTGGAGTATCAACATCGATACCATTATTAAAATTAATTGATAGCTTATAACTTGTCGATTTACTATCCCAGCTATCGGTGACGATGAAATATTGTTCATCTGCATTCAATACACTGGATAAGTCCAGATCAACATTTCCCCAATCCCATTTATGGATTAATGTCTGGCCAGAGGAGTCCTTAAGGATAAGGTCTACATCACCATCAAGCTCGGTAAGACTGATATCTACCTTTGCAGCATTATCTAGGGTAAACGAGTAATAATCTTTATCGTCAGAGCCACCTAACGTGTCAGTGATTTCGACTTGATTATTACTAGGAGACAATTGATAGGCAGAACCAATCCAGTCGCCTGGGTCTTTATCCGGAGAGATATAGTCGACCTTTGATTCATCCGGTATCTCAGGAGTGTTAATACCACCGTTGAAATTAATTGATAGCTTATAACTTGTCGGTTTACTATCCCAGCTATCCGTGACGATGAAATACTGTTCATTTGCATTCAATACACTGGATAGATCCAGATCAACATTTCCCCAAGCCCATTCATGGATTAATGTCTGACCAGATGAGTTCTTAAGGATAAGGTCTACATCACCATCAAGCCCGGTAAGACTAATACTTACCTCTGCAGTATTATCTAGAGTAAACGAATAATAGTCTTTGTCGTCAGAGCCACCTAATGTGTCAGTGATTTCGATTTGGTTGCTGGTAGGAGATAACTTATAGGCAGAACCAATATAGGCGCCTGGATCTACGTTCGGTGTGACACTGTCCACTTTCTCCATCACTTTCGCAGATGTAGGTGATGATGAGGCAGCCTGTGCCGATTTCGCCTCAGTTGAATAGCTTGCTGGATCAATCTTGTCAGCTGTTTTTTGGATCAGATCAAGGAATTGCTCATCGGTGATTTTATGACCTAATTTCTCTAGTGCAATTTGCTGGATAATAGCCGCTGCACCGGCAATAATAGGAGCAGCAAAACTTGTACCTGAAAGGCTTAGCTCACCGACAGGAACATCTTCACCTAGCGCAGATATATCCGTTAAGTCACTGTGTTTTTGGGTGAAATATGTAAATTCATTCTTATCATCTACCGCTGACACTGCTATAACACTTTCGCTAGCAGCCAATACGTTAACGCCGTCGTTATTATAACTCTCGGCAAGGTTGCCTGCTGCAACGGTAGTGATGATGTCCAAATCATCCAGCTTTTGGTATTCATCGGTGTAGATGTTGTCTGTGTAACTTGTAACATTACCATAGCCTAAGGACATGTTAACTGAGGCTATATTATATTGTTCTGAATTTTCGATGACCCATTGTAGAGCTGCTTCTACATCATAAATGCTTGCGAGGTCACCTTGATTATCGCCAAACACTTTTAGGTGAATGATATTGATGCCACTGGCAACATCCTGGGCCACTTGAGCGACTGCACCACCATGATAGTAACTGGGGTTATAGGCGTCATTATCATTATCTGCAAAATCATATGAGTAGACGACGTTGTCATTAGAAACATGCTTAGATGCCCCCGTATCAATGATAACAACAGTCATACCACTGCCATCGTAAACACCATTATAATTACTTGCACTCATACAACTCGCTCCTAAATTAAGTCCGGCCCCGAAAAGGGGCGCCGATAATTATAAAACAAAATAGTTTAAAAAATAAGCTTAGGCGAATAATCTTCTTATTTTGGGTTATTTGAGTGCGTTGATTCGGTATCAATGTGATCTTGATATGGGGGATGCGAGGGTAGGAGGGGAATTGCTGTTAAGCCTAGACTAGGCTAACTAATAATTATGATTCTAAAGCGGGTGAGAATATGGCGTAGTATTTCTCAAGCTTTTTTTCACCCACGCCATTTATCTGTAGAAACTCTTGTTGGCTCTTTGGTCTATTTAATGCGATCTCATGCAGTGTTCTGTCGTTAAAGATGACAAAGGCTGGGACACCTTCCTGACGTGCAATTTGCAACCTAATGTTTTTAAGCTCCTGAAGTAAATTTCGGCTAGTGCCATCTAATTCAATCTCTGGGGCATTCGTTCTCGCACGTTGTGTGGAGGTCGACTTGTGTTGCTGGTCATTGGCCCTCGCCATGAAAAGTGTCTCGCCATTCATGATCGCCTGTGTACTTCCTTTGAGCTCGATTGCGCCATATTTTTCTAGGTTCACACGCAGCAAATCAAAGGCAATCATCTGGCGTATTAAGGTCTGTAGAAGCGGCTTTGATTGACTAGAGGCACTACCAAAGCTGTTTAATAGATGATGCGAGCGTGTCTTGATCTTTTCATTCTCTGCACCCCTAAGCACGTCAATAATATGAACCACGCCAAAGCTTTGTCCGGTTTCCCTTATAGTCGTGATGATTAACTTCGCAAGCGCCGAATAATCTTCTACCTTCGGTGGATTGAGGCAGTTATCACAATTACCACAGGCCTCAGAGTCTTCATCAAAATATGATAAGAGCGCTAATCTGCGACAAGAGCTGGTCTCACAATAACCCAGTAGGGCTTGCAGTCTCTTGTACTCCAATAGCTTGAACTGCTCACTGCTAGTGCTCTCAAAGATCATTTTTTGGCGCTTGATTAAATCTTGAAAGCCATAATACATCAGTGTTTCAGAGGCATGGCCATCACGTCCAGCGCGACCTATCTCTTGATAGAAGGCCTCGATGCTACCGGGTAAACCAACATGAATAACATAGCGCACGTCTGGCTTATCTATGCCCATGCCGAATGCGATGGTGGCGACCATCACCACATCTTTTTCGGTCATGAACTTATCCTGCGCATTCTTTCTATATTCTGGTGATTTTCCAGCGTGATAGGCAACGGCATTAAAGCCATTTTGCTGGAGTAGGGTAGCCACCTCTTCAGTCTCTTTTCTGGACAGGCAGTAAATAATGCCACTTAAGCCTTTCTTCGATTCAAGGTATTCAAGCAGCTTATCTTTAAAGCCAGATTTTGCTTCTACCGCTAACGATAAGTTCGGCCTATCGAATCCAGTCAGCGTGACATCACACTCTCTATTAAACAGGTTGGTGCATATATCGGCACGTGTGGCCTTGTCTGCGGTAGCCGTAAAGGCTGCTAGTCTAGCGTTGGGGAAATGAGTCTTTAACTCAGATAAAGCCTCATAGGCAGGCCTGAAATCTGCACCCCATTTTGAAATACAGTGGGCCTCATCAATCACAAACATACCGATCGGAAGCCTCTGCAACGAGGCGATCATACGTTCCGTCATTAAGCGCTCTGGGCTTAGGTATAAGATCTTGGATGTATTTGAAGAGAAGCGCTTCCACTCCTGAACATTTTGCTCATAAGCTGTGCTGAATGTATTTTGCTGACCTCGATGCCACTGCGTTCTAGGCCAGCGGCCTGATCATTAATTAAGGCCACTAAGGGAGAGATAATGATAGTGCGAAAGTCTGATAATACGGCAGGTAACTGATAGCACAATGACTTACCTGAGCCAGTTGGCATCACGACTAAGACATGCTCCCCAGCCAGTATCTTTTCGATGACATGAAACTGTTCATGTCTGAAGCTTTCATAGCCAAAGTATTTCTTCAATTGAGCCTTAAGCTGCTCTTCGGTATGACTACTCTTCATAGGGTCGGGTCTAATTAATATCCATCGGTATATAAAAGGCTCAAAGATTACTCGCGTAAACGGACTAAACTTTTCCATTTCCGTATTATCAGGTTGGGGCGGCATTGTCTCATAGTTAAAACTGCGAGCCTGCTATTATGTGAGATTGTTTTTTTGGACAGAAGGGTGATGATGGAAAAGACGCTGATTAAGGGAAAAGATAGAGACTTGGAGTCGAGTATTGCGTCTATGCAGGGGCAATTGATGACCTTGGGTTTTGATATCGAAGAAGTGTCTTGGCTTAACCCCGTTGAAGGCGTGTATTCAGTCCATATTCGAGATAAACAATGTCATACGCTCTTCACTAATGGCAAAGGTAGTTCAAAAAAAGCCTGTCTAGCCAGTGCCTTAGGTGAGTTCTTTGAGCGCTTAAGCTGTAATTATTTCTTTGCCGATTATTACCTTGGCGAAGCCATTAGTCAGCACGCATTTGTGCATTATCCTAATGAACGATGGTTTGAGCTGGCGGCCAATCAGCGACCAGAAGGCTTAATGAATGACAGTTTATGGGCCTATTTTGATCCAGAACAGAACTTAGACCCTGCCAACCTATTCGATACCAACTCGGGGGCAGGTGAGCGTGGTATCTGTGCGTTGCCCTTTGAGCAATTATCGACCCAACAAACGGTCTATATCCCAGTCAATGTGATCGCCAATATCTTTGTCAGTAATGGCATGTCAGCGGGCAATACGCCTGCCGAAGCCAAGGTACAGGCCCTGTCAGAGATATGTGAGCGCTATGTTAAGCATCGGGTGATCTCAGAAGGCCTATGCCTACCCGATATCCCACAGACGGTGATTGAGCGCTTTCCAGCGATTGCCCAATCGATCCAAGCGATTGAAGATTACGGTTATCGCCTGAAAGTAGCCGATGCCTCATTGAATGGTATCTATCCGGTGGTCAGTGTGACCTTGATTAACCCCAAAGATGGCTCTGTATTCGCCTCATTTGGCGCACACCCCTGTTTTGAAGTGGCATTAGAGCGAACAGTGACCGAATTACTGCAAGGCCGAGAGCTCAATCAAATGGACGTGTTTCAACCACCGGTCTTTGATCTAGATGCAGTTGCGTCACCGCAGAATATCGAGATGCACTTTATTGACTCCAGTGGCGATATTTCGAATGACTTTTTCCGCTCAAAGCCAGACTACGAATACTGTGATTGGAATACTGAAACTACAACAGAACAGGAATATCAGGCCTTAACGGCACTGATTCATGAGCAGGGCTATCAAATATATTGCGCAGACTATAACCATCTTGGTGTAGCGGCTTGCCGTATCTTGGTGCCGGGCATGTCCGATATCTATCCGGTTGATGAGCTGCTCTGGGAAAATAACAATGAAGGGGCGATCTTTCGAGCAAGCCTGTTAAATCTCAACAAAGCCGATTCCGCCGACTTGCAGGCCTTACTCGATGGCCTAGAGCAGGGTGGTTATAACGATCAGACTCTAGTAGCACAGTTCATTGGCCTGTTGTCGGACGCAGATAGCGTCTGGGCAAGACTTCGCCTTGGCGAGGTTAAGGCGATGCTGTGTCTAGCCTTACAGGCTGAAACAGCCTTAGAGTGGGTCGAGTGGTGTCTAGCCTTAGAAGACTTAAGTGAACAGCAACTGAAACACTACCGCTGCGTTAAAGCCCTATTAGAGATTAAGTGGCATAACGATCGTGAATACACTGACTATATGGAGGGTCTAGCCCTGTTATACGGGCAACAGACAGCAGAGGATGCCTTCGCTGTGGTACAGGTTGAAACGTCATTTAAGGGTTTAACCGCACCAGACTTGGCACTGAAAGGCATGAAGCAACATCATTGCTTATTAGAGGCTTATGAAAAATTAAATAAGGTGAAGATAAATTAATAGGGAGCTTTAGTACCGAACTGTGGACAGTCTACAAGTAGGGCATTAGTTTAAATTAATGCCTTACTTGTATCCCTACAAACAGCCTCTTCAATACTTTTGACAGACTTATCTGCCGTACATATCTAATCCAGGGAGAGGTCGATGATACTGGGCAACCTCTGCATAGGTCTTGGATGCAGCGGAGATTCCCTTATCACTGTCAATTGGCAGTCCAGCTTCTTCAGCCGACTTCAAAAAGGCTATTGAAGCCATAAGCGCATGTTGCGGTTGTATACCGCCCGTTGCACAGAGTCGCCAGCCCATATCTGGATAGCCAGGAATAGCGGCCGCTTCTACGGCATGCTTGAAGTACATTATGCTTAACACTTCCATGATTTTTTTCTCGCCATAACCTTCTGGTGCTTTGATGGCGGTTACTGCATTAGATGCAATACTGCTATCTTTTGCGACTAACTCAAAGCCTGCAGCCTGTACGGCAGAGCGGAAGATTTCAGAACAATCTTTATGACGCTCGCAAACGCGTTCAATACCTTCGATCGCAAGCGAATCTAGAGCCACAGCGAATTGGGCGTAATTTCCTGGCGTTTCGATGTGTAGACCATTAGTTTCCATGGCCTCAATCATCTTACTAAGGTTAAGGTAGTGTTGGCCTTTTTTAACCCCCGCTTCTTCCATCTGTTGTGCAGACTCACGAATTTTCTGCACAGCTTTTGGGCTGAGCGTAATCATTCCGATACCAGGCGTACCCATCATACCTTTTTGGCTACAACCCACGAGCATGTCGATTCCCATTTCAGTCATAGAGCATGGCATGCTGGCAATAGAAGAAATACCGTCAATAACGAGAAGTGCTGGGTGTTTTAGTTCATCCAGTAAGTCACGTAACTTCTTAGGGTTAGTAGTCACCCCTGCGCCTGTTTCGTTCTGTGGAGCCATCACCATCTTGATGTTGCCTTCAGTGTCATTGGCTAACATTTCGCGGCATTGATCCAATGGCAGGTCTCCGCCTAGTTCGCCTTTCAGACGAATCACGCCTCTGCCTAAGTTTTCAACGCAATTTCCCATTGCCATACTGAACCAGCCTATCTCTAGGGTTAGGATGACTGGCTTGTCGGAATTCACTTCGTCTGGAGTTTGCAGAGCGCCAGCAGCAGCTTCTGTAGCAGCCGTGCCAGAACCAGTGAAGAACAAAGCCTTACCGCCTTCTTGCATATCCACTAATTTCGCATACTCCTCGCGAACCGTTGTAAAAAAATCCGCGACGCCTGGACCCCGCATACCTCTTGTTTGGTTAGATGAAAATTGAGAAACCAATTCAGACCCAAAGGCGGGGCCAGGTGTCACGTTTACGATCTTATTATGTGGAGACCACACATAAGACTTATCGTTAAGAAAGTCGCCACTAGGCGCTTCCATCTGATTAGATTCGATAAGACGTCTAAGCCCGGAAAGTGGAGAGATTAATTCATTTGTTTGTTTCGTCATTTTTAAGTAACCCTAAGTATGTACATATTTTACGTTTCTGATAATGAACAAAAGGCTCGAAACAAACCATCCAGAAAGCGAGCCAAATTGCCTTGATAACCTATGTGAATAGGGATACTAGCTATGCTCCGTCTTCCGCAGTGCTTTTGAACACAGCCTTTTTCAATAAACAGCGATGTTATCACCGTGAACCTCGAGAGAAAAGTTAGAGGCAGACTTTAATGAAAGGAATAATGGTAAAGCTAGAAGTCAAACACAATATAATTAAGCGGGTTGGTGTTAATCATAGATAGGTAGGTTTCTTTTTTATTGATGTATAGTGGCCGCGCCTAATACCAATTTAAATAGTAACCGACATGACCAATACCCCTGACAACAAGAATAGTGCAGCCAGCGATATACCGGCAGGGCATCGCGTAGTAGAAATACCGGAAGAACCGGTCGAGCTATACAAAGTATTAAAATTTGAAGGGCTGGCCAGCAGCGGTGGTGAAGCCAAATCATTCGTAGCCTCGGGCCAAGTATTGGTCAATTACGCGGTAGAAAGGCAGAAGCGCAAAAAGATCGGTCACGGTGACACCATCGAATTTAATAATGAAAAAATCTACATCCAGCTAGCAAAGCCAGCAGCAACCGATGCAGAAGCGAAAGCCAGCACAGATGAAGTTAAGCCAGACGTTGACGCAGAGCAAGACCCCGCGAACGCAGCCGTTGATAAAACCAGCGCCAATTAGCAGAAAAAGGAATAGAAAAAGTGAGAGCCAACGATTGCCTGAGACGAATACGCTACATCCTTGATCTAAGCGACGACAAAATGATCGCCGTATTTGCCCAAGCCGAGCAAGCAGTAACGCGCGCCGAAATTAGTGCCTGGTTAAAGCAAGAAGAAGACCCTGCCTATGAAGAATGCACCGATGTCATGTTCGCAACCTTTCTCAATGGCCTGATCAATAAACTGCGTGGTAAGAAAGAGGGGCCCCAAGCAGCACCTGAAGAAAAACTGAACAACAACATCATACTAAGAAAACTGAAGATCGCCTTTGATCTACAGGCAGACGACATCTTGTCCTTACTGCTTACCGCGAACCTAGCCATCAGCAAACATGAACTATCGGCCTTCTTTCGCAAGCCGGGTCATAAACACTACCGTGCATGCAAAGACCAGATACTACGTAACTTCCTAATGGAGCTACAGATCAAGTATCGAGGTGGTGAACGGACTGAGAGTAAAGGACAGGAAGCAGTTGCTGATAAAGCAGAGTCTGAATTAAAAGATCAATAGGGTAGGCTCTTAGCAAAAGCTGGATTAGCCGATCATCTCGGAACAGCCAAAAAAGCCCTCAATTCTTAATAATTTTTGCTTGATGATAGCCATTGATGGACGGTATTACAGCAACAATAGCTGAAGCACTGAGTATGGCGGTAAATAGATATAAACTATTCTCAGTTAGTATGTTTGCTTCAATATATAGCCCGAAATGTGATACCAAATAATCTTGTGAGAAGACTAGACAGGTTGTCAGTAGCCCTGCACCCATAAGGCAGCTGAGTAGTGTAATTAGTAATGCTTCTAGCTCAATTAGCAAAAATAAGAAATAGGGTGGTGCACCAATCACACGTAATAGCTGTATTTCACGGCTGCGATCACGAATAGATGCAACTAGCATCGCGCTGACGCCTAGGCAGGCAGCGATAAAAACTAATGCAGATACTAGCAATAGTGTGTTTTCTAAAATACTCATCATCTGCCAGAGCTCAGATAATGCAACTCCCGGCAGAATCGCTGCTACAGGTTCCTTTGCGTATTGGTTGATTGTTCTTTGCAGCTGGAATGTGGCCATTTTTGATTTCAGCCCAAGCATCAAAGCGGTAATGCTTTTGGGTTGTAAGTTAGCTTGTTCCAGTGCTTTTTGTGTGAGTATGCTGGTATGTGTTTTTACACCTTGCTGCCAATCAATATGGATGGCTTCAATGCCTTGCAGACTAACATGTAAGGTTTGATCAACCGCTGTGCCGGTGGGCTCTAAAACGCCAGTAACGGTAAAAGGTCGATCATCATGCATACTAAAACTGGTTGTGGCGATGCCATGGGCTAATACTACTCGATCACCCAATTTGTAGCCCAGCTTCTTGGCGACCTCGGCACCTAACACCAGATCAAATGCCTGATCAAATGCGCGGCCATTGGCAAATATTAACTGATGCTGTTTGCCATAGCTGAAATACTTAAAATAATCTGTAGATGTACCGAGTACGCGATAACCTTTATGCGAATCACCCAGTGAGATCGGAATTGCCCACTTAACTTTGTTATTGCTGGCTATATCCTTATAGGTTTCCCAACGGATGTTATTTGTCGGAGAGCCGATTCTAAAAACAGAGTATAAAAGCAAGTTGAGACTTCCAGTTCTAGCGCCAACAATAAGATCAACGCCGGAAACTGTATTAGAGAAATTCTCTTTTGTTTGCTGACGAATATGTTCGACACCTAATAACACAAAGATACTGACTGTCATTGCCATAAGTGACAGCATAACCGAACCTTTCCGATTCAATAGACTCTGTGTCGCAACTTTAGTGAACACTATGCTGGATCCTCTATATGGTTGATTTCGCGTAAGGATTCAACCCGCTTGAAATAGTTTGAGAGCGATAAGTCATGACTGACAAAAACTAAGCTCATGCGATGCTCTTTAACTATCGACATTAACAGCGTCATAAAAGCATCTCTATTGGTAGAGTCGAGTGATGATGTTGGCTCATCGGCAATCAGTAGTTGTGGTTTGTTGATCAATGCCCGTGCAATTGCGACACGCTGTTGTTGTCCATTACTGAGATTATGTACTGCTCTATACCAATCACCCTGTGGAATATTTAAAGCAGTGAGTAGATCTTTGATTTCATCTTCTAACGCAGCGGTTTTCTTTCGTTTGGAAAATTGGCTGGCCAACAGTGTATTGTCAAAGGCATTCAGGTATGGCATCAAATTAAATTGCTGAAACACATAGCCGATATGATCTGCACGGAACTTATCGCGTTGTCTACTGGTCATTTGATTCAGCTGTTGATCAAGAATATTGATCTGTCCCTTACAGGGCACAAGCAAACCACTGAGTAGATTGAGTAAGGTCGATTTACCACAACCGGACTGGCCATGAATAAAGGTCTGCTCTCCATCAGGTAGAGACCAAGAGGGTATATTTAATATGGTGTGATCAGGCTGGTCTGGATAATAGAAATGAATATTGGAGAGTTCAATGGCCATCGTACTTTTCAAAAGTTTGGTATGTGAACTTATGTTTAGAGATTAAGATGATACAATTTAACACTATGGAATGAAATCGATTGTTTAATTTTGGCGTGATCAAACTATGCTGCACATGTTGAAGAGAGCCGTTCTAGGGGTATCCATGCTATTGCTGTGCGAGCAATCGTTTAGCATCAGTATGAATGAGGAGCCACAAACGATATTTGCCGAAGAAGAAAGGGAGATAGAGGTTGAGCCAGTTAATGAACCGTCATTAGTCAAGGACGAAACTGCAGCGAAGATACTACCTACATCCGCTTTCAAGACTATAGATTGGCTTGAGTTGATGCCTGAAGATGATTTAGATGCGCTATACAACCCTCCTAGTTACATTACTGGTATTGAAGACGGTTCATTTGAAGACCCACTCAGTGATCTGTTGCAAAATGACATCACTACTGGCATCGATGATCGCTATCAGCAAGCACTCTCATCGACTCGTATTGTTTCAGCAATGGATGGACAAGCGATTCGAATTCCAGGGTTTATTGTACCTATGGAGTTTGATGACGACCAAAACATAACGCAGTTTTTTCTTGTCCCTTTTTTTGGTGCATGCATCCATGTACCACCACCACCACCTAACCAGATTATCTTTGTAAATTATCCGAAAGGTATGAAGATCGATGACCTGGACGATCCTATTTGGGTTTCAGGTGTGCTAGAAACATCGCTGGTTCAGAGTGAGCTGGCAACGGCAGCGTATAGTATCCAGATGCAATTTTTTGAAGCTTACAGCGATTAGATTAAACTATACTGCAAGACAGTAACTGCCCTTAAACGAGTGATCAGGCCTGTCTGAGGTCAACTCAGCAGGGCTTTAAACTCTTGCCGAATACGGCCTCTTAGAGCCTTGCGTAGCACATCAATATAAGCCGGTTTACTCGTCGTTAGGGCAGGCGCAGCTCTTATCTTTTTGCGTACTGCAAAGGCGATAATTAAACCAGTGCCCAACTGCAACAAAACCACCTCCGACAGTAGTCAGTATTTTTTCACCTAGTTCACCAATCAGTGCTTCTCCTAACAACAATGCCGATACCATTAATAGCAGTCCAATAGAGCCTAACAATAGCAGTTGATAGCGTTTGTGTTGTTTACATCCTAAGGTCAGCGCATAAATACTGCTGGGGAGTACAGCAATGATCATCCACAGATGAAAGGACTCATTATCCAGTTGCAATGCTGCTATACCGGGTAGTAATACCAACAGGACTGGTAGAGCTAAGCAATGAATGGCGCATGCGAGAGATAAGCCAATAGCTAATTTGTCGGTTATCGCTTGTGCTGTTCTCATTGATTACTGTCCTGTTGTGTTATGTCGTTAATCTTATTCATACTGTTTACCTAAACTTTATCTTACGTTTGTTCGCTGTAAGGGTAATAGCTCCCTGCTGTTCTTGAATAACCCACATGACTTGAATTTCATGGATGCCTGGAAAGGCATCAAACAAATCAACAGTGATTGACAATAGTGAAGGCTTGTTTTCACAAACAAGCTGATAATTGGCAATGATCTCACTGTGGCGGTCTTTTTCAGCATGACCTTCATGTTCAGTGGGGTGCGTATGATTGTCATTATCGATGAGGCTTGTTACGTCTATCGAGGTTTCAATGTGACTGCAATTAGCACCTGAAAAGGCAAAGTGTGTTTTATAATTGTTAAGTTGTGCCTCAACATCCTTAACAGCGGCGATCTCTTTTTGTGTGTGAGCCTCATGCTCAAACCCAATTAAATTCATCGCTGGTGAAGTGAGCTGAATTTCAAGGGCTTGGTTCTCCATCGCTATGGTCAGCTCCGATAAACCATGCATATGGGCTTCCATACTGTCTATATGTTCTTCCGCATTAATGGGCTGCGCCAGCATAAAGAATGCGATAGTGAGGGTGATGATGTTAAGTCGCTGTTTTTTCATTATTTAAATCCCTATTTTATTGCATAACGATTAAGATTTCTGCAAGTGCAGGTGATTCAATCTACAGATAACTGATTACGTAAATCAGTGACTAAAGTCGAGAGTTAATATCAAGCGACGTTCACCTGATGCCAAAGCGGGTGAGCGATGCACCAGTCCTGCGTTTTCATTACCTTGCCAATTTTCGCCTTTTAATAAGGCAACATCTCCAGCATGAAGGCTCTGGATGTCTTCTTGATTTTTAAAGAGATTGTCTTGGCTCATAGGTCCAGCACCCAATTTGTCACGATTAACTGCTGCATGGGGTAACCATTCTGTGCAAGCACCTTGAAAAGTTGTAATCAAGCGACAAGGTACTTTATCAACATGGAATTTTGGACACATTGCACGATCAAGTACTGATAGACGCAATCCAACACGCTTAAGTTCAAAGAGGTAGCAAAACATATCCACGAGTTCGGCAATGTTTTCACTGAGCTCAAGCTGAGAGCTATCATTGAAAGAGCTGTTCACACTTGAAAGCGCACTTTGTGGTGTGACGGTCATGGAGGTCTGAAAGTTTGAATTTGATTTTAAAAAACTATCGACAGATTCTTTCAGTGTGTTGGATAACTCGCGTTGCCAAACAACAATATTGGTTTCTTCAAGATAGATGTCAGTAAGAACGCCAGGGTTTTTGCCTTCGGTAGCGCGNCGGACTTTTACTTCGCTGTCAAAAGGAGAGTCAAAACTGGATATGGGAGCAAGGTTTACAGCGCTCATGCTTGTTCCCATGCTGGAAATGGGTCATCTAAAGTTACCCAGTAATCTTTGCCACGCAATACTTCTTCTTCGCTCAACAGGCAGTTATCAAGCGCTTGAGTGATGCCACTTTGATCCAAATTTTGACCTATGAATACCAGCTCTTGGCGCATATCACCGAAAGGCTCCACCCACTGATTTTCAATGGAGGTGAGATACTCTTCATCGGTAGGCCAGTCTTTTTTAGGCACCGCTTTCCAAAACATGCCTGCAAATCCGTAACGAGCAATACCACCTGCCTGACTCCATTGGCCTGCAAACTCAGGGCGTGAAGCCAACCAAAAATAACCTTTGGAGCGAATCAACTTACCGTAATTATCTGTGCTGTGAAGGAACTGGTGAAACTTTTCTGGATGGAAGGGGCTACGTGCTTCATAGCTAAAACTACCAATACCATATTCTTCAGTTTCAGGTACGTGTTCACCACGCATTTCTTTTAACCAGCCAGGTGCTTGCTGGGCACGTTCAAAATCAAATAAGCGCGTGTTCAATACCGCATCGATATCAACATTGCCATCTGTAATTGGAATGATCTGCGCATGTGTATTCAGTGTTTTAAGAATAGCGGTTAAGCGCTTGATATCAGATGCACTAGCTAAATCGGTTTTACTGATAAGAAGAATGTCGGCAAACTCGACTTGATCAACCAGTAGATCAGTAACACTACGCTCATCTTCTTCTCCTAAAGACTCACCTGTATCCTTTAGATGTTTTGCTTCCTCATAATCGTTTAGAAAGTTGACCGCATCAACTACAGTGACCATCGTATCCAAATTGGCGACATCAGAGAGTGAAATGCCATCCTCATCAGCAAAGGTAAAGGTTTCAGCTACAGGTAGGGGCTCAGAAATACCGGTAGACTCAATGACGAGATAATCAAAGCGATCTTCCTTTGCTAGCTTAGTGACTTCCTCCAGTAGATCTTCACGCAGGGTGCAACAAATACAGCCATTGCTCATCTCAATAAGCTTTTCTTCACTGCGATTCAATGACACTTCATTTTGCACAACTGCGGCATCGATATTGATCTCACTCATATCATTGACAATAACTGCTACTTTCTTGCCTTGCCGATTATTGAGAATATGGCTAAGAACCGTTGTTTTACCGGCACCAAGAAAGCCTGAAAGTACTGTCACAGGTAGCTTATTCATGAGGATACTGTCCTTATTAAAGTAGATTTAGACATCAGATTGAATGATATTTTTAATATGTTATAACATATCATTAATATCTGCTAGTCAGGTTAATTACGGATATTTTACTGCCCCTAGTAGATTGTGAAAAAAGCGTGGGCCAATAATAGGTTCGATTGAAAGGACAGGGGTAGAACTTATATTACTTATTAATGGTAATCAGGCAGTTACAGCGAAGTTAAGGAAGACCAGATACCACTTAACTTACTAATGGANCTGCAGATCAAGTATCGAGGTGGTGAACGGCCTGAGACTGAGGAAGAGGCTGTTGAGGGTGAAAAGCAGGAAGCAGTTGCTGATAAAGCAGAGCCTGAACTAAAAGATCAATGGGGTCAGGCTCTATTGATCTTTTAAAGACCATTCTATTTCACGATTGATTTAGTGAAATTTATCACTCTGGTCAAACGGTTAAAGAAACACTTCTTAAAATCACCTTCACTATGCATATAGTGCTTTTTAAGCGCTTTTTTCACTTCCCAAGTACCTTTGTAGCCTAATGGGAATACCACTAAGTCGCCGGCCTTGAAGGTGACTGAAGGGCCGCCATCGGTAGGTGTCATTTCACATTCGCCCTCCAAAATCAGTGCTGTTTCTGTCGTAACGAACTGCCATGGGAATACAGAGACTTCTTTTTCCCATGTTGGCCAATGAGCAGTACCCATTTTCTTTAAGAGTGCGTCGCCTGGGTTGCTATTAACGGTAATTTCTTTCATATCAATCCCTGAGATGTAGAGTTATGCCCAGAATCAGAATAATTTGGGATGCGACATAGTATGCTTTTTATCCTGTATTTCCTATTTGATTAGCTGGCATTTAGTACGAGTATCAACAAAACAAAGCCAATAGTCCTTGCCGTCCCTCATAATCAACTGCACACCTGTATCCCGCCCCAGAGCTACTGCATGTTCTATTTCATAGCCTTCATCAATTAATTGACTAAATGTTCGATTGGTAGCACCAGCACTTCCAATCAGTAACAGTAACAACAAAGTTATAATGATCTTCTTCATTCTATCTCTCTCTACTAGTTTCTAATCATGATTATGAAGCGCCAATATGATTGGCACGCTTTAACTTGCCTAACCGCAAGTTTCTAGATCGATAGCAGTAATTTCACTTGAATAAAGGAACCTTATGAATGTTTATGTTCTGCATCTCGATGTATATGGATTATATACATCATCAGAATAGCTGTTCAGATTGTTTCTATATTTGTAACAAAAGGGAGGGTTGATGAAGTCTAGCTAGTAGATAAAAAAGTTCAACTTGCTAGAGTTGGAGCTTTCTTAATTTTGGTGGGGTAGCGAGAATTGAATCCGCGTCCGAAAATGCTGCACCTTACACATGTAAGCCTGCGCAATATCCTGATGCCCATGCCCATTGAAAATTATATCCACCCAGCCAGCCTGTAACATCGAGAACCTCACCAATAAAATATAAGCCTTCAGTGTTTTTTGCTTGAAAACTTTTAGAGCTTATTTCATCAGTATCAACGCCGCCACGAGTCACTTCTGCAGTTCGATAACCTTCAGTACCCGAGGGTGTGATGCTCCAATGATGAATATTTTTTTCTAGTTCTAGTATGTCTTTCTCACTAAGTTGATTAACAGTCTTGTTTGCAAGCTCATCTTGCATCCAGATGTTTAAAAATCGTTTAGGTAGATATTGAGTTAATAGATTTTTTATATTTTGTTTGATCTTTTGCTCATGCCATTGAGTAATTAGTACTCGTAGATCATCTTTTGGAAGAAAATTGATTGTTATAGTCTCACCAAGTTTCCAATAGTTTGAGATTTGGAGTAGAGCAGGGCCGCTTAAGCCCCTATGTGTAAACAGCATTGACTCGCTGAATTCTTGCTCTGCTGAAGTGACAACACAATCTAATGCAACACCAGCCAAAGACTGTGCGCGTTCTAGCAAATGACCTGAGAGGGTTAGAGGAACAAGAGCAGCATCACGCTGACTTACGCTGATGCCAAATTGTTTTGCAATATTATAACCAAATCCTGTGGCCCCCATAGTTGGGATAGATAGACCGCCTGTTGCAATAACCAGTGATTGACACTGTACGTCACCTTGATTGGTTATAAGTTGAAAGCCATCAGACTGCTTTTCAACACTTTCAACGGTGCAATGTGTTTTTGTAATCACATTATGAGTTTCACATTCTTTCACTAGCATATTTAAAATATCGCTAGATTTGTTATCACAAAAGAGTTGGCCAAGTGTTTTTTCATGGTAAGGGATATCATGGCGAGCCACCATTGCAATGAAATCCCATTGTGTAAATCGACTGAGTGCAGATTTACAGAAATGTGGATTAGGGGATAAATAGTTTTCTGGCTGGATGTCTAAATTGGTGAAATTGCATCGACCACCCCCTGACATCAATATTTTTTTGCCAAGTTTATTTGAATGATCAATGACTAAGCATGTTTTCCCACGCTGTCCTGCAGTTGCAGCACACATTAGACCTGCTGCTCCACCACCGATAATTATTACGTCGTAATTGTTCAATGTCTTACTTTAATCTAGTTGAAAGTTTTACTGGCAAAGGCATTTGATAAGCCTCTTTGTTGCAATCAGTCTCTAAACTTGAGTGCATCTCTAGCGGTAAATCACGAAGTTTTGTCTTATGTCCAATGGCTTCTTTTAAGTATGAGATATAAGGCCTGGCATGCTCAAAGAATAGTGNACTACCACTTTGNATTTTCTGCTCAAGGTAATAGTCAATTGTAACATCTGTAGTGAACGGTATGTTGGCTTGCTTGGGGAAGCTGAAACCAGAAGTATTCTAGTTGTTGGCTAAGGTGACTAGTTGCATCGCTTAGCGAATGTGTAGTTTGAATCTTTTTTGGTCTACTGCACCGTTTAGCAATGAGGAATTAACTTGCTAATCAACAGACAAAAAAGCCCCCAGCTCGTTAAAGCTGGAAGCTTTTTAATTTTGGTGGAGGCGGCGGGAATTGAGCTTAGTCTATAACCTATTGTTTTTAATGAGTAATATTAAGTTAATCTTTGGTTGATAATACTATCAGTACTACTAAAATGAAAAATCACCCCCGGTTAAAGGGTTAAAAACGGACTTGAACTCTATTTTTGGCAACACGCTTAGTTAGGTGCCAAAGCCCACTAAATCTCTCCATCATCTATGAGTCTTAATTCAACTCCTGTAATCTTCCAAAATAACTAAGGATAAGCCGAGTTGAATGCCGTAGAAATAGAAGAAGCCATTAGCAATTTAGCCGAGCAAGCATTTGACGCGGCGAGCTTCCCCTATGCTTTTCTGGAGGCATTTGGCAACAAACCCACAACCATCAAGCGCCTGCAAAGTGGCTCGTCCAACAAGTCTGATATTGGTGGCGTCCTGCAAACTAACAACATCCATATAGCTGTATGCGCGGAAGGTGAAGTCACAACCACGCTAAATACACTCAAAGCCAGCCCAGCAACCGCAAAGGCTAAAGCAAAATTTACGCTAGCGACCGATGGTATTACCCTTGAAGCAGAAGACCTCAA
>JGI20154J14316_10001821_pt1 | contig 18480 bp, 16 predicted proteins | sample COG_04_FD_14316 | JGI IMG/M metagenome (IMG submission 14316) | reverse complement strand
AATTTTGATTGGAGTATTAGAGTATATGTTAGAATGGACCAAACATCAGCAGCAAATCGTACTGTATGGGATTTTAATAATACTACTTCTGGTACTAGTAATCGTACATTCTTACAATATAATCAAAATTTTAATAGATTAATTATGAGGATGAGAACTAACTCTACAAATTTTGATGCTCAATGGGCATTACATTCTAATAACTCTGCTACAGGTACAGGTACTAGTTCTTCTAATAAATGGTTAAGTTCAAATAGGGGTAATGTTAATAGTGATAATATGTGTATGCTTACTGTAACATATGATGCATCCCAAACAATAGCTTCAAATGCATTTAAAATTTATTGGAATGCTTCACAATTAACTTCTGTAGCAGTCTCTAATAATAATACTAGAACTAATAATACTATGGGAAGGTTAGCTATAGGTGCTCAAAGACATAATTTAACAACTGGTCTTTGGAATGGTTTAATAGACGAGTGGGCTTTTTATAACAAAGTATTATCATCAACAGAAGTTAGTAATTTATATAATTCTACAAGAGCTACAGCAGCACAAGAAGTAAGTACTACTAATTTAATTACAAATGTTAGCTTTGATAATGGGCAAAATATAACTCAATATAATAATAATCTTACTAGTGTTTCTCTAAGCGGAGTGGGTATTCAAGCTTATGGATTCTAAAAAAAATAATTATGGAAAGTAGATATTATATTATAAATTCATCATCATATTCTGATGTAGAAAATGATTTAGATTGTTTAGTTCATTGGAATGTAAGTGGAAGTCAATGTATTATTGAAGTAGCTGTAGGATATGATGTATCTTCCTACTCTAATAAATTTATAACATCTAATGATTGCCAAGATTATATAAATAATCCAATACGTATAGATGAATGGTATCAACCTGATGTAAGTGAATTACCTTAAAAAATAAGTAAATGTTATGAAATTAGTTATATACGCGGGATATTATTCCCCACCTTACTCACCTGAAACTATAGACGAAATTGGTTTAGGGGGTACAGAACAATGTATTATAAATTTAGCTAAAACCCTTAAATCCCAAAATCCAATTTGGGATGTTTGGGTTGTTGGTGGTGTTGTTTATGGAGATTACGATGGAGTGATGTATAGACCTACACAAGATTTTAAAAATGAAGTCGATTCTGTAGATACTATAATTGGGGTTTCATACATTCATTACATTGAAGAATTTAAAGACATCGACTATACCGACTCAATATTTTGGGTACATAATACCGACTATTTTACGTGGTGGAATGGCGAAGAACTACCAAACCATCGTGAACTTCTATTAGATTCTAAGTTAAAATCTATAGTCTGTCTAACAGAATGGCATAAAAACAAATTTATAGAACAATTCCCAGAAACTAGAGATAAAATCCAAGTTATAGGTAATGGAATAGATATTTCTAAATTTCAAGTAGGAGAAAAAAACCCAAATCAATACATTTATACCTCACATTGTGAACGAGGTTTATTTAAAGTTTTAGAAGATTGGCCTTCGATTTTAAAAGAAAATCCAAATTCTCAACTAAAAATATCTACTCCTGCTTACGGATTAGAATATTACAACATTTATTTTAAAGAATGGGTAGATAATTTGGATAATGTAGAATTCTTAGGTACATTACCCCAACAACAACTCTATCAATTAATGGCAGAAAGTACTTATTGGTATTATCCTTCATCATATGAGGAAACTTTTTGTATTACTGCTTTAGAAATGTTAGGACACCAAGTACAACCTATTACTTGGGAATGGGGAGGATTAAAAGAAACATTAAATGGTTTTAATACTTCTAGTAAAGAAAAAAATATAAATTGGAATAAAGTAAAAAAATATTTAAATTTAACGAATTGGAAACATTTAGGAAAAACAAAATGGTTAAATATTTTAAAATCACCTGATATGAAAATAGATCAATTTACAGTTATAACTCTTAACCCTAACGATAATCAAGAATTATACGATAGATGTAATAGTGTTACTTTACCTAACCCCCATATTTATTTTTTAAAACAAGGTTTTGACTTTAGAAAAATAACTCAAGAAGATTTATCTAAATTTGGAGTTAATAAACATCCTAAATGGAATATTGAAAGTAATATTAACTGGTATAATCGTGACGTAACTGATGGTGAAGTAGGTTGTACTTTATCTCATATAGATGCTTGGGTAGATGCTTATGCTAGCAACCAGGAATATTTAATGATCTTTGAAGATGATTTTAATGAAGATAAAAAAGTTCCATGGAATCAAGTAAATGAACTTTTTGAAAAAGGTTATGACCTTATTTACTTAGGAAGATGGGCTCTTCTTCCTGAAGAAGAAACAGAAATAGAAGGTATTCCTGGGTGGGTAGAACCTGATTATTCATATGAAGCTCATGCTTATATTTTATCTAGAAGAGGAATACAGATTTTAGTAGAAGAATATATAGATCAATTTAAAAATGAGATATTTGTTTCTGATGAATTTCTTCCTATAACTTATGGAAAAACTTTTCGTCAAGATATATTAGCAGAATATGCTGGAAAAACTCGTTTAAAAGCAGCCGCCCCATTAGTAGAAGATATTACAAATAATAAATCTACAACAGGTTATTTTACTCAAAAAAACACAAAAGGACTTACAGAATATAATAAAGAAAATTACCATAACATTTTAAATGATAATAACTGGGAAGAATGGTGTAAAAAATACATAAACCCAACGCTATTAAAGGGCCAGTATCGTTTAATGGTAGATGAAATAGGTCCCAATATTATAGAGTTTCCCTTATTTACAGAACAATTTTGTAATGAAATAGTAGCATTAGCTGAAGAACGTGAGTGGGTAACTAATAGACATACTTTTTACCCTACTACCGACCAAACTATGGAAAGTTTAGGTTTACAAAATATTTATCAAAAAGTTTTAGAACAATTTGTGTATCCTATATGGATTTGGTTTTGGGAGTTACAAGGCGATGACTGGAGAACTTTAAATAGTGAAAATTTTATTGCTAAATATAATGTTCAAAATCAAGGTAGTTTAGATTTACATCATGATAGCTCTTCTATTACTTTAAATGTTAGACTGAATGATGATTTTAAGGGAGGTGGTACATATTTACCTAAATATAAATTAACTACCCAACCTAAAAAAATAGGAAATGCTATGGCTCATCCTGGAAAAATTACTCACCTTCACGGAGGTCGTCCTGTAGAAGAAGGTACAAGATACATATTAGTAACGTTTACATCAAATAATTAAAATGAATACACTATTTTCTTTTCCATTAGATTTTGATAAACCTGTAAATCAATGTAATTATTACTGGTTTGAAGAAGGTTTTACAGCAGAAGAATTAACTAAGTTAGAACAACAAGTTCAAACTATCCCCTCTACACCAGCTTTAACTGAATCCGGAGGTCAAGACCAAGGTGAAGGTTTAGATACTCGAAACTCAATGATTAAGTGGGTTCCTTTAAATGAAGAATTTAAATGGATTTATGATAAAATTGGCATGTTAGCTAAAATTGCTAATGATGAAATGTTCCATTTTAATCTATATAACATGCCAGAACAAATTCAATATACTGAATATTATGGTACTAATAATGGTCATTATGATTGGCATATGGATATAGGAACTCTTGGGTATATGAAATTTCGCAAAATTTCCGTTACAGTCCAATTATCCGATTCTGATGAATATGAAGGTGGAGATTTACAAATTTGGCAAGGGGGTCAATATCCTATGACTGCCCCACGTGGTAAAGGTAATGTAGTAATTTTTCCTTCATTTATGATGCATCGTGTAACTCCGGTTACAAGTGGTACTAGAAAGTCTTTTGTTTTATGGTTAGGTGGAGAACATTATAAGTAATGAAAATAGCAATTTGTGTTAATGGAGAATCCTTTAAATTTGAAAAAGGATATTATTGGTTAAAACAAAAGTTTTTAAGTAAATACGACTGTGATATATACATTCATACTTGGAATAACTCTGAAAATTTAGATAAAATTTTAGATTTATATCAACCTAAAGATTATTATTTTCAATTCCCTATTCCATTTGATGATAATGATTTAGAATTAAATACTATTCTAAATAAATCTTATTCATCACATGCTTGTTTTAATTTAGTTAAAGATTCTGAAATAAAATATGACTATGTAATTAATATAGAATTTAATACAACTGAAATTACTTTAGAAAATTATAATAAGTTTGCTTTTATGTCTTTACCTATAGCCGAAAAATATTTCGATTGTTTTAGTTTTATTTTATATTATAATTTTGTAGATAAAGATTTTAAAACTTGGGATAGTAAAGAAGATAATAAATTAAAAAGTTTTATTAAATATCATTTATTTCAACATGAGTTATCTTTAGACACTTTTCAAATATCCCTTTTGTGAAAATAGCAATGACTATAAGTGGACAACCTCGTAGATTAGAGGCTGGGTTCTATGAACTTAATAAACATTTTTTATCAAAATATGATATTGATGTTTATATGCATTCATGGAAAGATGAATATTATTATAAATATTACTATGGAGAACTAGTCCACAAGTATAAAGCTGATATGTCTGCTTATGATAAAGCCTTAGAATTATATCAACCTAAAAAGCATTTATTTGAAAAAGGCATTAAATTTGATTCTTATGGTATTGAAGACGTAGGTAGATTTGATAGCCATTTTGGTATGACCTTATCTATAAAACGAGCATGGGACTTATTAGAATCCTCAGGTATTAAATATGATTACATAATTAGAGCAAGATTTGATTTATTATATTCTCATTACAATGTAGTTAATCATCCATATTTAACAGATATTACCCAATTAGATCCTAATAAAGTTCATTCTTTTAAAAAAATCCACGATCCTGAAGGTAAACAAAATATTAATGACCAATTTGCTATTGGAGGTTATAAAGTAATGGAAGTTTTTCATAATTTCTTCCCTCATTTAATAAATTATTATTTTAGAAACCCAGAGTATAAACAACTTATGAATGATTCTAATTCTACTCATTTATATATAGAAACCTCTTTAAGACAATACTTAAGAGATAATAATATAGATTTATCTGTAGAACAAGAACCTAATTTATACGAAGTTTTATATAATGATAAATTTAAAGCAGTTTGGGATGCTGCTCGAATTATGAGATAATATGAAAATAGCTTTATTATTAAGTGGACAACCCCGACGTTATAAAAAGGGATACCAAGAATTAAAAAAATGGTTTTTAGATCGTTACGATATAGATGTATATCTTCATGCTTGGGAAGCTAAAGAATTTCATAAGTTTAATTTTTTTAATAGAGGTAAACTAGAAAAAATTCATCGTGTTGATGAAGATTTATATGATAATTTAGTTAATTGGTATCGGCCTAAAGATTATTTATTTGAAAAGTCAATTCAATTTGATAAAAAAGATATAAAAGGAAAAAATAATCAACGTTTAAACTCTCAAATGGGGATGTGGATGTCTTTAAAACGAGTATGGGATTTAATAGATAATTCAGGGATTGAATATGATCTTATTTTTAAAACTCGTTATGATCTTTTATTTACTCATAGAGTAGCTAACACTTGTCCTTTACTAGAAGATTTAACCCAACTAGACCCAGAATATTTACATTATTTTGGGTATGCTGATAATTGGCCTCATACAGCTTATCAAATGAATGATCAAATAGCTATAGGGGGGTATGATGTAATGAAAGTATATTGTAATTTGTTTCCCCAAATGCTTAACACTATATTTGTGGATCCATCTTATAGTGACAACTATGAAGATGTTTTTATAAATGAAACTTTAATTTTTCACTATTTAAAAACTAATAATATTCCTATGTCTCCTATCGATTCTGGATTTAATGGTATTAGAGGACTTGATTGTGGGTGTAGTATAATGAGATAATATGAAAGAAACTAAAATTTTTGGTCATGGTCCTTATGTAGGAACTAGTGGTTATAACAATCATACTCGTGATTTCTTTAGAGGACTATCTAAACATTTTCCCTTAAAATTTCGAAACTTTACTGTAGGAAAAAATTGGTCAGGGATGAGCGATGAACCTCATAATGAAGAATATATTACAGATTTAGATAAAGAAATTCTTCATACTCAAACTTATTTTGATTCTAACGGAAATTTTCAAAATGATCGTATGTATTCTCAATACGGAGAAGATTTTAGACATAATTTAAATTTAATTTTGATGGAAACTAACCATCACTATTTTTATGATAATTACATAGGTCCTAAAATTGGTTATAATGTATGGGAATCTACAGAACAACCTAAAGGGTTTTTTGAACAGTGGAAAACTTTTGATCAAATGTGGGTTCCTTCTAAATGGCAAGCTGAATGTACTATTAAACAAGGAGCAGATCCTGAAAAAGTAAAAGTTGTACCCGAAGGAGTAGATGTAGATACTTTCTACCCAGAAGATCCACAAACTACTTTAGATTATGTAGATGGTAGATTTAAATTTATCCATTTTGGTCGTTGGGATTATAGAAAATCCACTAAAGAAATTATTGAAGCTTTTCTTAAAGAATTTAAACCCGATGAACCTGTAGATTTCATCTTATCTATTGATAATATGTGGGGTAAAGAATTAGATGGTTATAAGACTACTAAAGAAAGACTTAAAGGATTTGGTTTAGATGATCCTCGTTTAAAAGTTAAACATTTCCCCTCTAGAGAAGATTATATTACTTATCTAAAAAATGGTCATGTATTTGTCTCTTGTGCTCGTAGTGAAGGATGGAATTTACCTTTAATTGAAGCTATGGCTTGTGGTACACCTTCAATATACTCTAACTGTTCAGCTCAATTAGAATTTGCTGAAGGTAAAGGTTTACCTGTAAAGGTATTAGGTGAAAAATCAACACAAGGGAATAATTATTCTAATTTTGGTATTAACTTAGAAGACCACCACATCCCAGGTAATTACTACGAACCCGATTATGAAGATTTAGCTCGTGTAATGCGTGATGCTTTTGAAAATTATACAGACCATAAAAAACGTGCTGTAGAAGAAGCAAAAATTATCCATAGAGATTTTAATTGGGATAGAGTAGCGGAAATTGGTAGAGATACTATCCAAGAATTTATGGATAATTATGTAGCTCCCCCTACTCAACCTAATAAAATTCAAATTTCTTATATGGAAGGTCCTAAAGTAGAAATTTTAGGGGATACTTTTGAAGAATATTTTATTGAATTTATAGATAGTAATACTAATGAAGTAGTTTTTAGTGATAATATTACTAATAATATGTGGACTTCTTGTGGTAAAAAATATTATATTCCATGGGTTATAAAAATAAATGGGGAAATAGTTGATACTTTTAATTTAAAAAATAAACGAGTCTTAATAACATTAGAATCTAGTGCTATTGGTGATACTATTGGTTGGACTCCTTATGTTGTTGAATTTGCTAAAAAACATAATTGTAAAGTTATATTATCTACTTTTCATAATGATTGGTTTAAGGGCTTAGAAGCTTATAAAGATATAGAATGGTTAGAACCTGGTAATAATACTGAATGTGAAGTAGTATATAGAATAGGTTGGTTTAAAAATGATGAAGGATTTTGGAAAGATACAGATAAACATCCTAATCAAGTAAACCTTTACCCAATGCAACAAACTGCTACTGATATTTTAGGGTTAAACTTTAAAGAATTAAATTATGGAATTGACTTTTTTAAAGGTAAACGTCCTATAAAAGAAAAATATATAGTAATAGGCCCCCAATCTACAGCAGGATGTAAAGAATGGCCTTATGCTAATTGGTTAGCATTAACTAAATTACTAACCCAACAAGGATATACAGTAGTAAATTTAACTAAAGATAAATTAGAAATTCATGGAGCTATAAACTCATGGAACCAATCTTTTGATATTATTGCTAATTATCTTCTTCACGCCGATCTATTCATAGGTTTAAGCTCTGGACTTTCTTGGTTTAATTGGGCGTTAGATAAAAAAACATTAATGATTAATGGATTTACTTCATCCGAACATGAATTCCAAAGTAAAGTAGTTAGAGTTCGTAATGAAGATAAATGTAATTCATGTTGGGTTAATCCTAACTTTAAATTTGATGCTGGGGACTGGGACTGGTGTCCTATATGGAAAAATACTGATAAACAACATATTTGTATGAAATCTGTTACCCCTATTCAAGTTTTAAATAAAGTAAAACAAATTTTAACTAATAAAAAATAACTTAATATTTATCAATATGGAAAAAGTGTTATTACAAAAAGAAGAAATTGACAGCTTATTAACTATTCAAAATGAACAAGCTTCTCTTTTAAATGAATTTGGGCAGTTAGAAATCCAACTTCAAACTTTAACCTTACAAAAAGAAACCTTAATTAAAACTTTAAAGGATTTACAAATTAAAAGTCAAAAATTAGGAAAAGAACTTCAACAAAAATATGGTGAAGGGACAATTAACATAGAATCGGGAGAGTTTATAAAATCTTAATTTTTAATTTTCCCTTGAATATTTATAACAAAATAATAACCTTATTACAATGGCAGAAACATTAATATCACCCGGTGTATTAGCAAGAGAGAACGACCAGTCATTTATCACTCAACAGCCAGTTCAAGTAGGAGCTGCTATCGTTGGTCCTACAGTTAAAGGACCAGTAGAACAACCTACAGTTGTTACATCTTATAGTGATTATCAAAATAGATTTGGAACAACTTTTGATAGTGGTAGTGAAGTAGTTAGTTACTTTACTTCAATCGCAGCTTTTAATTATTTTAATAATGGTGGAAACACTTTATTAGTATCTAGAGTAGTATCTGGTTCTACTTCTACATGGGCATATGCTGAAGCTCAAGTAGGAGATAGTGCAAGTATATCTATTGCTTCATATACTTCTTCTTTCACATTAGAAGCTATTGATAAAGGAGTTATCTGGAATAATTCAGGTTCAATAACTTCTGGATCTTTAGATTCTGGTTCCCTTGATAATGTTAGATGGCAAATTGCTTCTCGCAACGAGGCTGCAGGTACTTTTACTTTAGTAATTAGAAGAGGTGATGATACTACCACTAATCCTGTTGTATTAGAAAGTTGGAATAATGTATCATTAGATCCAAACCAAGATAATTTTATTTCTAGAGTAATAGGTGATACTAAGTATAATTACAACTCAACAGAAAATTACTTAGAAATTTCAGGTTCATATCCTAATGCTTCTAGATATGTAAGGGTAAAATCTATTAATCAACCAACCCCAAATTATTTAGACAATGCGGGAAATGCTAAACCAGCTTTTACAGGTTCAATCCCAGCAGTAGGTTCAGGATCATTTGGTGGTGCTTTTGAAAATGGTAGTGGTAATAACATTACTACCCAAGCAGGTGGTGGTAACTACTATGATAAAGCAGGTACTGGAGTTGCAGGTAATACTCAAGGTTTACTTGGTAGTGATTACACTAATATGTTAAACTTATTATCTAACCAAGATGATTATCAGTTTAATGCTTTATTTACCCCAGGTTTATTTAATGATGCTCATGCTTCTCAAACTACAACAGCAATTAATAATACTCAAACNAGAGGGGATAGTTTATATGTACTAGACCCAGTAATTTATGGTAGNACAATTAGCTCAGCAACAACACAAGCTAGTTCAAGAAATACTTCATATGCTACTATGTACTGGCCTTGGTTACAANTAATAGACCCAGATTCAGGTAAAAATGTATGGGTACCAGCATCAACAATGATGGCAGGAGTTTACGCATATAACGACAGTGTAAGCGAGCCTTGGTTTGCCCCAGCGGGTATTAATAGAGGTGGTTTAGGTAACGTACTTCGCCCTGAAAGAAAATTATCTCAAGGTAATAGAGATACTTTATATGAAGCCAATGTAAACCCAATAGCTTCATTCCCCGGAGTAGGAACAGTAGTTTATGGTCAAAAGACATTACAACGTCAAGCAAGCGCTTTAGATAGAGTAAATGTTAGAAGATTATTAATCTCACTTAAAGGGTATATTGGTTCAGTAGCTCAAACGTTAGTATTTGAACAAAATACAGCAGCAACTAGAAACAATTTCTTATCAGTTGTAAACCCATATTTAGAAAGTGTACAACAAAGACAAGGTTTATATGCTTTTAAAGTAGTAATGGATGATAGTAATAATACCCCAGATGTAATTGATAGAAATCAATTAGTAGGTGCTATTTATTTACAACCAACAAAAACTGCTGAATTCATTATCCTAGATTTTAATGTTCTTCCAACTGGAGCAACATTCCCAGGATAAAAGTTAAAAGAACCAATATTTATAATAGAATAAAATAAATAACAATGGCAGTATTAGATCCAAACGAAATATTCTTCACAGCATTTGAACCAAAACAAGCTAATAGGTTCATTATGTATATTGATGGATTCCCAGCTTATACAATAAAAGGTGTAGGTGCAGTAACTTTATCACAAGGTAAAGTAGAATTAAACCATATTAACGTACAACGTTTTGTTAAAGGTAAAACTACTTGGGGAGAAATTCAGTTTACACTATTTGACCCAATTACACCTTCAGGTGCTCAAGCAGTAATGGAATGGGTAAGACTACACCACGAATCAGTAACTGGTAGAGATGGTTACTCTGATTTCTACAAGAAAGATTTAACATTTAATGTTATTGGTCCTGTAGGTGATGTAGTATCGGAATGGATAATTAAAGGTGCTATGATTACTGAAGCTAATTTTGGTGAGTATGGTTGGGATACAGCTGATACAGCAATTAATTTAACGATGACAGTTCAACCAGATTATTGTATCTTAAATTTCTAAAAAATAAAACAAATACTTTTAAAGAGAGCTTGGATTCGTTCAAGCTCTTTTTTATATTCATATGTATACACGATAAACGTTATAAATAAAAAAATATGAGTTTTAACTTACCAACAGAAACAATCGAATTACCTTCAAAAGGTTTAGTTTACCCTGAAGGTCATCCTTTATCTAAAGGAACTATTGAAATTAAATACATGACCGCTAGGGAAGAAGATATTCTTACTAATGCTAATTATATTAGTGATGGTAGTGTTATAGATAAACTTTTAGAATCATTAGTAGTAACTAAATTTAACTTTGATGATATTTTAATAGGTGATAAAAATGCTATTATGATAGCAGCTCGTATTTTAGGATATGGAGCAGAGTATCAATTCCAATACAATGGACAAGAAGAAACCTTTGATTTATCTACTTTAGAAAATAAACCTTTAGATGAATCTTTATATACTAGAGGAAAAAATGAATTTGATTTTGAACTCCCATCATCAGGTAATACTATTACTTTTAAACTTATATCTCAGGGGGATGAATCAAAAATAACTCAAGAAATTAAAAGTTTAAAAAAAATTAGCCCTAACACTTCTCCAGAGTTAACTACTAGATTAAAATATATTATAGTTGCTGTTAATGGAGATAGAGAAACTAAAACTATTAGGGAATTTATTGATCAAGCATTTTTAGCTCGAGATGCTCGAGCCTTTAGAAAACATCTAAATCAAATCCAACCAGATGTAGATCTGACTTTTTTTCCCTCAAATGGATCAAAATCCACAACTCTCCCAATTGGGGTTAACTTTTTTTGGCCTGACATCTAATTCAGCTAAACAATATAGGGTAAATTTTTTAACTCAAATCCATGAAATTTGTTTTTATGGTCAAGGAGGGTATCGTTGGCAAGAAGTTTACGATATGCCTCTTTGGTTAAGGAAGTTTACATATCAAAAAATTAAAGACCATTACGATAAACAAAATGATGAGATAAAAAAATCTAAATCTTCATCACCAAATGTAAAAGAATTAATCTCAAGTGATGGAACAATTAAATCCCCAGAATTCTTTAAAAAAACTAGTTATAAGTAATATGTATTACATATAACACAGAAGTATGGCTAAACAAAATTTAGATAAAAAAGTTGCAGAATCTAAGGAAGCAGCAGAAGGTATTTTAGATGCAATGCAAAATATTGCTGATGCCCTTGGTGATGCTATTAGCAATGCTGCTGATGGTTTAAACGATATGGCTAGTGGTGCCGACATCATAGGTAAAACTATGAAACGCGGTATAGTTGCTGAACTAAAACAATCAGTAAAAAACCAAGAAGAAATTATTAAACTTCAAGCTGCTGCGGCTAAAGGAGAAGCTAAAGCTAGTGATGTAGCTAAAACTAGAAAAAAACTTCAAGACAATAGAGCTTTAACTGAAGCTAAACTTAATAATCTTTCAAAATATAAAAATACTTTAGGTGATGAAGAGTATCAAAAGCAACAAAGATTAATACAAGATCATTTAGACTACCTTGGCCAACAAGAAGAAGAACTAGAAAATATTAATACTATTAATGATGGTTTTATTATTCAAGGTGGCCTTACAAAAGCTATAGGTAAAAATATTAAAGAATATGTTACTGGATTGGATAAATCTGGAATAGCAGCTGCTTTAATGAATGATGAAATATCTGGTTTTGAAAAAGCCTCAGTAGCGGGTGAAGCTGCTATAATGGCTTTAGCAAAAGGAGCATTACAAGCAAGCTCTAATGCTGCTAATTTAGCAAAAGAAACAGGTATTTCTTCTAAAAGTTCTTATGCGTTACAAAGAGATTTTGCTAATGTAGCTATTAATACTGAAAAAGCTTTTATTAATTCTGTAGGATTAAATGAAAGTTTTACAAGTTTAGTAAAACAAACTGGATTACTTTCAACATTTTCAGGTGATACTTTAACTACCCTAACTACTTTAACTAAACAATTAGGTTTAGGAGTAAAAGAAGCATCTCAATTATCATTACTAGCTAGAACCCAAGGAGAAGATACAGAAGGAGTTTTAGAAAATACAGTAGAAACTGTTAATGCTATTAATAGACAAAGAAATAGTGCTATTAGTGCTAAAGCAGTTTTAAATGATATAGCTACTGCTTCTGCTTCAATTGTAGTGTCATTAGGAATGTCTCCTCAATTATTAGCAGAAGCCGCCACTGAAGCTAGAGCATTAGGTTTAAACTTAGAAGATGTAGATAAGATTGCAGGTTCATTATTAGATTTTGAATCTTCAATTGAAAATGAACTAAAATTCCAGATGTTAACTGGAAAAGAAATAAATCTTGATAAAGCTCGACAATTAGCATTAGACAACGATTTAGCAGGGCTTTCAGAAGAAATTGCTAATAATTCAGGAATAACTGAAGCATTCGCTACGGGTAATAGAATCCAACAAGAAGCCGCTGCAGCTGCTTTAGGCATGTCTCGTAATGAATTAGGTCAAATGGTAATGCAGCAACAATACCTCAATTTATCACAAGATGATTTTATTGCAAAATATGGTGAACAATCATACCAACAAATGCAATCACAATCTGCAGCCGAAAAGTTCCAATCAGCTATGGAAAAAATTCAAAGTATTATTGGTGATATGGCTATATCTTTTGCGCCTATTTTAGATACGCTTGCTAGCTTAGCAGACAATGCATTTTTAGCTTATACTGCTATGGCTCTTATAGCAGGTTTATCTTTGGCAAAAACTATTATGAGTATGGCGACAATGGCCGCTACACTATCTACATCAGCCGTTTCTGGTATTACCCTTTCATCCGCACTTACTATTGGTTTAGGTACTGCTGCTGTTTTAGCAGCTGTTATAGGTATTGTTGCTGCAATGAACTCGCAAAAAAAGCAAGCCCAGTCAGTAAAAGATGGTATAGCAGATTCTTCACGTGGTCCTTTTACCATTACAGATGCTTATGGGGCTATGGCAACTACAGCAGATGGTGATTCATTACAAGCTTCTCCTAATATTGGAAAAGGGGGAGATGGTAGAATATTAGCTGTATTAGAAAGAATAGCAAATAAAGATTCTAATGTTTATATGGATTCTCAAGCAGTAGGATCTACTTTAGCGGTATCTACAAATAGGATTTAATTTTAAATATTTATAATAAAATATAATATGAGTTTACTTAAAAGATTACAAGCAGGCGCTACTACATTAACTCCATATAATGGAAACACCCCAGCAACACCTATTGGTGCTACTGATCAATCTAAATTACATTATACTTACTCACTTAATGGTATTCCAGCCCCAGCAGGTGAAACACAACCTTCCCAATTAGATTTAGATGGAATAACACCTCCAAAATATACAGAAAACCTCCCAGGATAGTAGATGCCTTTAATTAATTTAAAAACTGATCTTAAATCTTTACGATATGGTAAAGATAGACCGGGCGGCGGAAGCAGCCCAGAACCCTTTATCCAAACATCAACACAAGATTCATTTGATATTCCTACTGAAGAATTAGGAAATAATGGGGGTAAAGATTGGGTATTAAGAGGTGGTTCTCTTACCTTAAAAAGATCAGAACAAGATATTTCTCGTTTATTAAAATGGGGAGATGACAATAGTTTAAACGCTACAATATTTACAGCTAAACAAAATTCTTTAGCAGCTCAAGGACAACAAATAGGAGCAGGTGGTCCTACAAAGGGAGTAAATGGTGAGGGACTTTATCTCCCTACTAATACATTAACTCAAGTAGGAGTAAACGCTTTTGGAGGTCATGCTAATAAACAAGGAGTTAATCCTTTCCCCCTAGATAAAAATTATACTATATTTGGTAAACAAATAAATGCTAATAACCTTACAGGTGGTAGAGATACCTATTTAGTAGATTATATGAATAATCCTAAAAATCCTGCTATTGAAAAAGAATTTAATAGATTAGTTTATTTAGCTGATACTTCTTTTGATAATAAGACTGGAATTCTATTTAAATACCCAGGAGGTCCTGATGCTATAGGTGGGGTAATAGGAAATACAAAAATTAAATTTGCTGCTGGAGGATCCTCAGCTAGAACAGGAAATGCTAATCCTTTAAGAATTACTTCCCCTACTAAATTTTATGGAACTTATAAACCTTCTTTTGAACCTGGAGAATATCTTATATCTTTAGGTGATAATTCTAAAGGTAAAGGGGTTTCAAATAAATGGTTTACTTTAACCGGAGAACCAGCTCTAAGTGATTTTAACCTATTAGGTCAAAACTTAAACCCTGCTAATGTTTATACTCAAGGGAATACTTTTCCTGATATGGATCTACCAAGAGCATTTACAAATGGTTCATCAACTTTAACCCAAGAACAATTAATAAATACTCAACCCATTTCTGATGGTGGCCAATTAAAAGATTTTAGAAAAGAAACTACAGTAAATCAAACTATAGCTAAAATAAATGGAATGCTTACTGCAGCCCCCAATTACCAAGAAATTAATATTGACTCTGTAGGGTATATAAATTATTCATCACCAGGAAGTAAAAATAGAAATAGAAGTAACTACAGTAAAGGATCAGGGATAGTAGATGCTCTTAACGCTCTTTATATGTATAAAGGCACAAAAGTACAAAGTAAAGGAACAGAAGATTTAATTCCTTTTAGATTTGCTGTAATTGATCCTGATAATCCATCCGAAAAAACTTTTGTCCATTTTAGGGCTTATATAGATGGAGCTATAAGTGATAACTTTACAAGTAAATGGGACGAATTTAATTATCAAGGTAGAGGTGAATCTTTTTATCATTATGATGGTTTTGATAGAACTATGGGGTTCAATTTTAAAGTAGCAATACATTCTAAAGCAGAACAGGCTAATGTATATAGAAAATTAAATTACCTTCAATCAGTAATGGCACCTAATTACAGTACAGCTGGTTATATGAGAGGTAATATTGTACAAGTTACTATTGGTGGTTATATTCATGAACAACCTGGAGTACTTACATCACTTAATTTTAGTATACCTGAAACATCTCCATGGGAAATTGGCATAGATACCACAGGTAAACCTGATGACTCTGTGTCTCAATTATCCCATATAATTGATGTTTCTGTATCGTTTAAACCAATACATACATTCTTACCACAAACCGTAGGATCTGCGCTTAATGAAAACGGAATAGATACCCCAAACAACACAGAAGCTAGATTTATAGCTTTGAAAACCAATACAGGTAGTTTATATTCATCACCAACAGGTGCCATAACTGAAGAACAATTAGATCAGTTAGATGCTACACTTACTACTTTAGATAATTTAGATAGAGGATAATATGGGACGTTATAATAGAATACCAGTAAAAAAAAATATTGAAGGAAATCAATATTATAAAAGAATAGTATACCCTATTATTCCTCGTAGTGATCAAGATCTTTATGTATTTACTACTGAAGAAGATAGATATGATTTACTAGCATTACAATTTTATAAATCACCAGAATTGTGGTGGGTTATATCTAGAGCAAATCCTGAACACACAGGTGCTTCACTTTTTCCTGGATCTGGGCTTCAAATTAGAATACCATTTCCTATTCAAGATATCATTAATGAGTATAATGCATTAAATTAAAATAAGTTATGGGTACTCTTTTAGGAGCTAATTTTAAAAAATATGTAGTTGATCAAATTTCTACACGCCAGTCTATTTTAGGTGATAATCTTAATGGAGGTAAACCCGAAGATCAAATAGTATGGGAAAATAATAATACTTCTTATATAGCTTTAGTATCATCAATAGATATAAAAGATAATCCAATTATAACTTCTGAACTTAGTGTATCTATTAATAGTGAAGTTCCTGGAGGAACTATCTTTGAAAATACTTTAGATACAAACCAAGCTTTATTAGAGGCTGGGGGGACTCAATTTATAATTTCTCAATCCTTAGCAGGAGAAAATGTAGATTTTAATTTATTAGCTTTAGCAAATAGATCACTTTCATTACAATATAGTTTTCTTCCTCTATTAGAAGAACTCCCCCCTCCTGATATAGAAGTAGGTACACCATTTGAAGGACTTGAATATACTCTAAGAGCTCGTAATATTATAATAAAAGGATATAGAGGTAGAGATGCTACTATTGATATGTTTTCAGACCTTACTACTAGAGAGTATGCTTTAATTATATATAAAGCTACTAAAGGTAGAGGTACTTTTGATAGATTATTAGCAACTACTTTAGAATCTTTAACTACCGTAGGTAGGTTTAAACAAGTTGAAGCGTATTGGCCTAAAATAAATGACGAGACCCAAGTAGAAGATTTACGAACTTGGTTATCTAATGATGGAATAGAAATCTATGAAACAGACGATGGATATTATGAATTCAGTGGAAGTAAGGTTTATAATAATATATTTTTATTCCCCTCAGTTGAAGTAGAAGAAACAACAGCAACCTTTAACCTAACATCAGGAGGAGAAACCAGAACTTATATTTCACCATATTCGAGAACCTCAGCATATATAAGTGATGAATTTGGGGCTCGTCCTGAAGAAATTCCTAACATAGTTCAAGATGCATATAATGATTTATCCCAAACAGCTGTATCTGATGCAACCTATGTAGCTCCTAATGAGGCTCAAGCAGCAATTGAAGAAGAACTTTACCCATCCGAAACACCAACACCACCCCTTCCTGAATTTGAAATTGAAGAAATATTAACCGATACAGGAAAAACTGATGGTCTTGGTATAAAAAGAATTCAATCTTTAGATTTAGATGGTGACCCTAATCAATATTTAGGAGATTTTGTTGCAAGAAATCTAGTATTAACTAATGGTACTACTTTAATTAATGATGATGGTTCTAAAAGTTACAAAGCAGGTGTAGCTGATGATTTATCTATTTTTAACAACTATGTATATGGGTTTGGGGGAGATTCTGATTGGGGATTAACTGCTATGCCTGGGTTACAAAGTGTAGATGTTAAATCTACAAACATGGGTTCTTTAAGAGAAGCTACAGTAAAAATTAGAGCTAATAGTGAAAAACAATTTGCTTTAATTGATGCTATATATTGTAGAATAGGTTATACTATGTTTTTAGAATGGGGTCATAGTATTTACTATGATAATAAGTCCCAATACCAATCAAATCCTTTAATAGCAGGTGTTCCAAGTTTAGTGTCTAATTTTATTAAAAAAGGCAAAAATAAAAGTGCTATAATTGCAGGTAAAGGTCTTCAAAAACAAATTGAAACTAATAGAGAAATATCTTGTGGTAATTATGATGCTTTTGTAGGTAAAGTAACTAACTTTTCTTGGGAGTTTAATAAAAAAGGATATTATGAAATTAATTTAAAAATAAAAAGTATAGGAGATATTATTGAAAGCCTAGCTATAGATCAAATTTCAAGTAATGATTTAAACCCCAACAGAATCCCAGCTACAGGGACTCAACCTTCAAATGGTTCTACTTTAGAAAACTTTTTAACTATAGCTGCTACTCCTAATGGGGTTAGTACAGTAGATGATGCTTCGAATTGGTTTTCAAAAGAATCTATTGATAATAATTATGGGATTTTTAAGAATACTCTAGTTGCTCAAAAT
>JGI20154J14316_10001816_pt1 | contig 18497 bp, 17 predicted proteins | sample COG_04_FD_14316 | JGI IMG/M metagenome (IMG submission 14316) | reverse complement strand
CGTTTCAAAAAATTTATGATTTGGTATTGGCTTCTTTCGATTTAAACGCTGAAACTTTTGTAGACACGATGTTTAAAATCACATTTAATCAAGATGACGATGAATCGCGAACTATCACGAAACTAGAAAAGTTGTAATTCTTGGTATGTAGATCTCTNGTAATGCGTGGAGTGAAAGTATAATTTAATATCTTATAAAATAATAGTTTAGGCTTCCAATTTGGGAGCCTTTTTTATAAATACTTCCCAAATAAAAACACCATAAACAACAGCGTACTCTAAAGTAATAAGCCACAGGTTTTCAGATTTGTCAGCTTTATTAAGGTTTACATAAGCCAAATAACTGAGTATAATAACAAAGCTCCAAACCAATGGAAATTTATATTTAGTAAATACCGATAATATTAAAAGCGTAGCCAAGTACCAGGGGTGTACCGTAGTGGTTGTAAAATAGTAAAAGGACAATACTAGTAACATTGCTGTAATAAGGGCAATAGGAGTTCTATTTCTTCTAAAAAAAGTGATAATTAATACAAAGAGAATAACAAGAATGGGTGTTACAGTTCCAATAATGGCAATTTCGTTGTAGCCTCTAAATAGGAATCCAATTTCTCTCGCTATATAGTAGATACTGCCATTAAACTCGAAATTTTGAAACCAAAGTGCCACTGTTTTTGAGTAGTTGTGTATAAATTCTGAGGAATAAAAAGGCACAAAAAGTAGGAGCGTGGTCATGATTATTATGGCGTAAAACACAATCAATCTTGTAAAGTTGAGTACAGTCGAAGTCTCTTTATTCTTGTCATTACGCTTCATAAACCATTGAAAAAATAAAGGCAAAAAGATTAAAGGAATCAGTTTAACTGAAATAGATAGGGCCAAAACTAATGCAGCGAATTGCCATTTGCCAATGTAAAGCAAATACAAACTCCACACTAAAAAGAAAATCATAACACCTTCAAAGTGAAGATTTCCTGTAAGTTCTATAATGATGAACGGATTTAATATATACCAGAAAATATTATAAATAGGAATATTTAGTTTTTCTAAAAGAGCTTTCCCAAAGTGAAGGGTTCCAAAGTCGGCAGCAATAATGAGTAATCGCATGACGAACACCGAACCTAAAATACTTTTGCCAGCAAATAGTGCAGCAATAGTAAAGCAGAGTTGATTGATTGGAGGGTAATTAGTAAAATGGCTAGCATTTAAGGCACCCATACCTGCGCGCAATGCTTGGGCTTCTGCCACGGGGAAATTACCTTGGCTTATAAAAGATTCTACAGTAAATAAATAGGGGTTTATACCTTCTAAAATCATTCGACCATCCCAAATAAAACGGTAGAAATCCTGTGAGAGATTCGGTATAGCCAATATAAAAACGGCTCGAAACCCAAAAGCTAAATAAGTTAAAAATTGGGTATTACTTTTAAAATGCTGTACTAATTTATAGAACAAAACGAACAGTGCGCTGTAAAGAATGATGAGTTTTGTATAATCTGTTCTCACTAAATCATAAGCAAACGTCCCATAGAATAGGAAGCTTAATAATACCAATAGTAATGGTATTTTATTAAGTTTTAAAAACGTTGGGTTTAAAAGCATTTGGTAAATATAATATTATTTGACTATCGTTTAAAAACAAGAAGTTCTGATTTTATTGGTCGTTAAAACGAAACATGCATTTCGCGTTAGCGATTGCAGCGGCATCCTTTTTTGTGCTGAACAGTAAGTTTGATTTTAATCACATTTTAAGAATATGTAAAATAGTGAAGAGATACTGAAACAAGTTCAGCACAAAAAATATATAGCGGAAAGCGCGACCCTTGGGTAACGCCCAAAAATTTTAAACTTTAGATGCTATAGATTTAAAAAAGACATAGCCAAAGCCTACAAATAACATGAGGTGAAAGGGAAAGAGTCCGAAATCACCACCTTGATTGCCTACAATAAAGGCGCTGTACATTCCAAAACCGAAATAAAGCATAAGTACCCCCTCAAAAATAACATGAATGGATATGGTGCGTTTCATGTATTTGTTATTTTTCCAGTTGTCTTTATACTTACTTATATTGAATTTTGGTGTACGTACAAATTCTGATTTTTTACCCCAATGTCCTTCTAAAACAGCAATGGAATTATGCAATGAAAAGCCCATGGCTATTGAGAAAAAGACAAAGAACATTCCTATGTATTTTATAAAGTTTTTAAAACCACTACCATAGATATTTTTGTACATAAACCAGTAGCATATAAAAAAGATAATGGTACTCATTACGAAGAAGCTCATAACGTAAAAGTAAGGGCGTAAATGCGCATATTCGTTTTTTATATAGAGCATAGGGATGCTTAAAACTCCAACGATAAGCACGTTTAAAAACATGGTGCTGTTTAATAAATGCAGTAAGCCGTGTACTTTGGTTTTAGCCGTTATGTTTTTGCTTTTTATAACGCGCCCCATCATTTTACGAAAGTTTTCTGCACCTCCTTTATTCCATCTGAATTGTTGCGAACGCGCAGCGCTTATAACAATAGGGAGCTCCGCAGGAGTTTCTACATCTTCTAAATATTTAAATTTCCAGTTTTTAAGTTGAGCGCGGTAGCTTAGGTCTAGGTCTTCGGTAAGGGTGTCGCCTTCCCAATTCCCGGCATCGATAATACAGGTTTTACGCCATAAACCAGCGGTGCCATTAAAATTTATAAAATGCCCTTTACTGTTTCTGCCTACTTGCTCTAGTGTAAAATGCGCATCTAGTGCAAAGGCTTGAATTCTTGTAAGTATAGAATAGTTACGGTTAATATGCCCCCAACGGGTTTGTACTACGCCAATGGCTTCGTCTTTAAAATATGGGACGGTATGTTTTAACCAGTCTTTTTGAGGTAGAAAATCAGAATCAAAAATAGCAATGATGCTACCTTTTGCTNTTTCTAATCCTTCTTTTAGTGCGCCGGCTTTAAAGCCTTTACGGTCTGNTCTGGTTATATGTTTTATGTCTAANCCAGTGGCTTGAAGTTTTTGTACNTGTTTAAGAGTGGTTTCAACAGTTTCATCAGTTGAATCATCTAAAACTTGAATTTCTAATTTATCTTTTGGATAGTCAATTTTAGCAATATTGTCCAACAAGCGTTCCATAACATACATCTCATTATACACTGGAAGTTGTATGGTGATATATGGAATTTCGTCTGGATTTGATAAATCGAATTTAGGAGAATCGTCTTTTACTTTCTTAGACGACAGGTAATTAAATAACAGGTTTAGTTGCGCCAATGAATACATGAATATGAGCAAAAGCGATATAGTATATAGGACTATAACTAGTGTTTCTAAAATCATTTTTTAAAACTGTATTTAAAAATCCAACCTAAGATTTTTATGCCTGCAAATATAGCACCTTTTACTGTACCTGACACCTTTGAAACACCAATTCTGTTTCTATAATTTACTGGCACTTCGGTATATGTCAGTTTTTGCTTAAGCGCCTTGAGTTGCATTTCTACGGTCCAGCCATAAGTTTTATCTTCCATATTAAGTGATAGTAGCTTTTCATATTTAATGGCTCTAAAAGGACCTAAGTCTGTGAAATTAGCACGAAATAATAAAGTCATTAAAGTTGTGGCTAGCCAATTACCAAAAATTTGCGGCACCGTCATAGATCCTTTTTCTCTGAGTTGCTTTACTCGAGCACCTATTACAAAATCTATATTGTCATTAATTATGGGCGCCACTATTTTGGTTAGTTCCTCTGGGTAATCACTATAATCCCCATCAAGAAAGACTATAATATCGGGTTTTTCGTTTTGATTAGCAATGTGTTGCATGCCCGTTAGACACGCATAACCATAACCTTTATTGGTTTCTTTTAAAACGGTAGCACCTGCTTTTTTTGCATTAGCTTCGGTATCATCGGTTGAAGTATTACTAACCACAATAACCTCGTCAACTGTATCTGGAATGTCGTTAATAACATGAGCTATAGAATCTGCTTCGTTATAAGCTGGAATGATGACTTTTATTTTGGTCATTTAAGATCACTAAATTTATTTTCCCTGTTAAAGGATACAAAGGTAATCCATTATTTTATTTTTTTACTTGCTTTATATCTTGAAGCCGCTATTGATTTCTCATTTCTATAAATGACGCAATATCCGTTTCCGTCATAGAACTTCCAAAACTTTATTTTTTGGTTGTTTTGGTGTCAAGCCTTTGTATACCGTGTTGTGATTTTCATTGTAATTTCTTCAATAGGTATTTTCAGCGTTAACCTTAAGGCGAGATATAATAGTACACCAAATGGCGATATTGAGTGTTTTAATTTTTATTCACCAAGTCCATTAAGTCAACATCATTTCCTAATAATATTTCGGTAGGATTGATACGGCCTATTTCTGGACCATTTTCTAATTTTAAAACACCACGAGGACAAACCGCCGAACACACCCCGCAACCAACACAGCTCGAACGTACAATATTTTCGCCTTTTTGAGCATAAGCTCTTACGTCGATACCTTGCTCACAATAGGTAGAACAATTTCCGCATGAAATACATTGACCACCATTTGTAGTAATTCTAAATCTAGATTTAAAACGTTGTACAAATCCTAAATAAGCAGCCAGTGGACAACCAAAACGACACCATACACGGTTACCAAAAATAGGGTAGAACCCTGTACCAATTACTCCAGCAAAAATAGAACCAATCACTAGGCTGTAAATATTTTGTACGGTTGATGTTTTAATGCCTAAAACCGTTCCTGTTTCACTAAAGAAACTATATAAGGTCATAGCAGTCATTGTTAAAACAAAGAGTAAAACCGTATGGATTAAATAGCGTTCTACTTTCCAGGCGAATAACGATTTGTCTGAATGTTGTCTGTAAGGATCACCAAGTGTTTCTGCTAACCCACCACAACCGCAAACCCAAGAGCAATACCAACGTTTACCAAAGAAATAGACCATTATTGGTACAATAACTAAGGTTAAAACAATGCCCCAAACCATAATAAAAATGCCTATACCACCATTGTTTATAAGGTCTTTTAAATTCCATTGGAAAAAGAAATCGTAATCTAAAGGAAAGGCATTTTTAAAATCGTAGTAAGGCATTTGAAGTCTTACCATAATTTCGGGAATAATAAACGCAAACACAATTTGAAAGAATAAAACTGATGTAGTTCTAAATACTTGATAAATGTTATGACGGTATTTTATATACATTCGTACTGCCATTACTGTCATTACTACACAATACATAAAGCCGTAAACAAACCAATGTCCTGCAGGGTTGCCGCTTAAGGCTTCACTAATTGGATCGACTAAAAGCGTCCAATTGGTTGCGTATTCTGAGGCAAAATAAAGGACCAAATAGAATGAAACTAAAAAGATAAAAACCATCCAACCGATCCAACCTCGATTTGTAGCGCTTTCATGATAAATACCGTCGTTTTTTATACCCTTTTTACCCAGTAAAATTACGTTTGGTAATATGAACATTAAAGCACCAATTATTCCTAATCCAAAAGTTAATAGCCACATTAATCCTTTATTAGTAGCAATAAATCCGTTAGCTGATTTTTTGCCAATTAAAGCTGCCATGTCACTAGACTTGGTGTAGATTTTTTTATTCCATTCCTTATTTTTTATATGTGTTTCATTGGCATTATCTAAAGCTTTAGAGATTTTAGGAGATATGGCTTGCATACCTTTAAAGCCTTGACCAACAATATTTAATTTTATATCACTTATAAAAACGTCACTTTTAATATTCTTTTCCTTGATGATGTTATTAAACGAAGCTTCGTTTAAGTGGAACGTTCCTAAAACGGGTAAAGCCGAGAAAATGGCTAGTCCTATTAAGAAAATAACTAATCCTATATGTTTAATTGCATTCATGTGCTTGTGTAATTTGATTGAATTGAAAATGTTAAAATTAGGCTTTACTAAAAATGCGTTTCCAACTCTTTTTTCGTGGTACAAGATTGGTGTTAAATGTGTTGTTGTATTGTGTTAGAATTTCATTCTCATAAGCTTTATAAAATTCTGGATCAAAATTGGCATCTTTTAGATAGCTCATCACATAATTCATATCGCGATTTTCAGTCAGCCACTTGTCGAAAATTTCATGACGCATGCGAATTCCAAACGTGTTTATTCCTAAAAACATATTGGTGTCTTTGCGGTAAGAAACTGTAATACAGATGTTTTCTTTATGATGTTTCCAATGGAAATGTGCTTCATTTTCTCGTGGTTTTGCAAACACCCAACCATAAGTTTGATATTCTATATCTAAAAATTTAGCAGAGTTAAACCAATGTCCGGGCTTGTATTGAGTTTTATTTTCACAAATGGTTTGGGCTAAAGTTTCACCCATCATACGCCCTGTGTACCAAACAGCTTCAATCGGTCTGCGGTTCCCAATAGGTTCATGTTGTTCTGCACAATCGCCAATAGCATAGACATCGGGAATATTAGTTTCTAAGTAACGATTTACTTTTACGCCTCTTCCTATTTCAATCTCTGAATCTTTTATAAAATCAATGTTCGGTGAAACACCAGCGGTTAAACCAACGACATTACATGGGATTTCTTCGCCCGTTTCTTCAATAATTATGGATTTTACGTTGCCGTTGTCATCCGATTTTATTTCTTTTAGGTTTGTAGAAAGGCGTAAATCGATATGATGATTTTTAATGTGTTTGTTAATCATTTGGCTTTCACCTTCAGGTAAAAATCCATTCCAAAAACTATCTTCTCTTACTAAAAAAGTAACAGGGATATTTCGAGAATTAAGCATTTCAGCAAGTTCAATACCAATTAAACCACCACCAATAATCACAGCTCTTTTGCATACTTTATTATTTGGTGCATGCTTTTCAAGGTTGTCTAAATCTTGTTTGTGGTACATGCCCATTACTCCTTCTAAATCTTGTCCTGGCCAGCCAAATTTATTAGGTTTACTGCCAGTTGCAATAATAAGTTTGTCATATTTAAGCGAATCACCCTTAACAAAATGAAGTGTTTTTGAATTTGTGTCTATACTTTTAACATACCCTTTTTTAAGGTCTATTCGATTTTTATCCCAGAACCAATTTTCATAAGGTTGTGTGTGTTCAAATTTCATGTGCCCCATATATATGTACATAAGGGCAGTACGGGAGAAAAAATATTCGGTTTCCGCAGAAACAATAGTGATTTTCTTATCAGAAAGCTTTCTAATATGTCTAGCAGTGGTTACTCCCGAAATTCCATTTCCTATAATAACGATATGTTCTTGCATAAATTTTGGATGTTATGTGGTATTAGGTCGAATTTAAAGATAAGAAATTAATTATGTGTATATAATTTAGAACAAGTTTAAATTGATTACTTTTTGTAAGGATTTAAAATAAAACAAAACTTTTGATTTCTATGTGATTACCTGATGTTTTGTTCGATCTAATGGTAGTTTCCTTGCAAGACTTAATAAAATAGTAATCACGAATAAATGAAGAAACAAAGTACAATACTACTATTAGTTTTAGGTTTTGACGGAAAGCATGAATTAAGTTAAAAATTGCACTTAGAAATACTTTATAGTAGTTTTGTAAGGGTTGGAAATTCAGGTGAAGGGACAATCTTTAACATAGGATTAAGAGCGTTGTTTTAATGAATAATAGTAAATTAGGGTCTTAAACACGATTTATGAAGCTATTTAAACTTTTGATTTTAATATCAATTTTAAGTTTGCAGTCCTGTAAAACTCGGTCTAGTAAAATTAATGGTGTGAGTTTTGTTGCTTCAAGAGATGCTGTAAATGAGAGTCATATTAATCCGGTTGTAAAGGTCAATGCAAATTATGCAGCCATTATGCCATTTGGGTTTATAAAAAACTTAGAGCACCCAGAGATCATCCACAATACAGACCGACAGTGGTTTGGTGAAACTAAGGCTGGGGCTGAACAATACATTGACGAGCTTAGAAAGAAGAAAATCAAAATTATGATTAAACCTCAAATTTGGGTTTGGCGTGGTGAGTTTACAGGATTTATAGAGATGACAAATGAAGCTGATTGGAAAATTTTAGAAGACTCCTATTCAAAATTTATTTTAGAATATGCCGAATTAGCCCATACTGTTAAAGCAGAACTATTTTGCATAGGTACAGAATTAGAAAAATTTATAGAAAACAGACCCGAGTATTGGTTTGCTTTAATCAAAAAAATAAGAACGAAGTACAAAGGAGAATTAACCTATGCCGCCAATTGGGATGAGTTTAAGCGCACACCTTTTTGGACCGATTTAGATTATATAGGTGTAGATGCTTATTTTCCGGTAAGTGATAGTAAAACGCCAACAGTTGAAGAATCTTTGGAAGGTTGGAAAACTCATAAGCCGGTGATTTACAAAATGTTTCAAAAACATGATAAACCTGTTTTATTTACGGAGTATGGGTATAGAAGTGTTGATTATTCAGGAAAAACACCTTGGATAAGTGATAGAAGCATGAATCAAGTAAATCTTGAGGCTCAAACGAATACAAACACAAGCCTTGTTTGAAACCTTTTGGGAAGAAGATTGGTTTGCAGGTGGATTTATCTGGAAATGGTTTCATAAACACGATAAAGTAGGAGGTAAGGAAAACTTTATGTTTACACCTCAAAACAAACCGGCTGAAGCGTTATTGCGTAAACAGTATAAAATTACTAATGAATAAAATAAAGTATAGAACTCTATAATTTGCTTTGCTATTGTACCGTTATTAGGATAATAATGTTGCAACCCAAATAATTTATATTTTTTTTCACTTAGTTTCTTTATGCTTAATAGTTTAAAGTAAACGCTTTAAAATTCGGATGGCAATTTTGCCTCGATTCGCTACAAGTACTTTTTTGATTTTCACGGTGATACTTTTTAGTGGCTTAATATGTTTCATCTAAAAGCACCTAACATTTAATTATTATTAAAGGTTTTTATTCAATTAGTTAATTCTATCGTTAAAATAATAAATATTAGTTGCATGTTTCTTTTTTAGCAAAATCTATTAGTTTTACAAAAAAAACAAATTAAGTATGCGCGTTTTAGCAATAGGAGACATCCATGGTGGATTAAAAGCTTTGATTCAAGTTTTAAATAAAATAGAAGTTAAAGAAGAAGACACTTTAATTTTTGTTGGAGATTATGTGGATGGCTGGAGTGAATCTGCTCAAGTGATTCAGTTTTTAATGGAACTTTCTGAAAATATAAATTGTGTTTTTATTAAAGGAAATCATGATGTTTGGTGTGAAGAATGGCTAAGAGGCGCCGATGTCAATCCTACTTGGTATATGCATGGCGGAAAGGAAACTATGGAAAGCTATGAAGGTTTTTCTAAAGTCGATAAAAAACAACATTTAGAATTTTTTAAAAATATGCCATTGTATTTTGTAGATGATGAAAATAGATTGTTTCTTCATGCAGGATTTACATCAATGCATGGTGTTACTAAAGAGGTTTTCGAAACTACATTCTATTTTGATAGAACGCTATGGGAAATGGCCTTGACTATGGATAAACGTATTGAAAAAGATTCGGTAATTTATCCTAATAGACTGAAACACTACAAAGAAATCTATATTGGACATACTCCGACCATTAACTTTAATTATGATGTGCCAATGCAGGCTATAAATGTTTGGAATATAGATACTGGAGCGGCATTTACAGGGAAATTATCAGGCGTTGATGTAAATACTAAGGAAGTCTTTCAAAGTGATAATTTACCAGCTTTATATCCAGATGAGAAGGGAAGGAATAAGTAAAATTTAGCTAATTTTCTTTTTATAATAATCATATAAGGCATCAGAATCTGCCCCAAACCATTTTTTCACATAAATAGACCAATAGAAATATTGGAGTTTCCATACACCATGTTTTCTGTACATTCTAGCAGAAGATTTAAGTTTTTTGTTAATCACTACAAACTGTTTTCTGGCATACAATTCATTTATTAAAATGTTGTCCTCGTAAATAATGTAGTTTTCATCAAAACCATCAATATCCTTAAAAAGCATTCTAGTTATAAACTGACTTTGGTCTCCACCGCGGCAAGCTCGCCATCTAAATTTGGTAAGCCAACTTGCTAAACGTAACCACCAATGTTTGCTTTCAAACTGCATTCTAAAACAACCCGCTTGATTTCCTTTTTCAACTTCTTTGATGATTAGAGTATCAAAACATTTGGGAGGAAGAGAATCTGCGTGTAAAAAATAAAGGATGTCTCCTGTTGCAGATTTAACTCCTAAATTCATTTGTTTAGCACGCCCTTTTTCTGAATCTAAAATGTTGATAGGAGTCTTTGATGCTTCAGTAGAAACCGATTTATTCCCTAAATTTTTATTGTCTATATAGCTAAAGGCTTCTTTGTTGTCAATGCGTGTGAAATTGGAAAATGCTTTAACAATATTTATAGTGTTATCAGAACTACCGCCATCAACAACTATAATTTCAGAAATGTTTTTAGCAGAAGAATTGACGAGTAAATGTTCTAATAATTTACCTATACAAGTCTCCTCATTTAAAACAGGAATGATAATTGAAATTTGATGATTCATCATATAGTTATTCATTCAAAGTCCAATCGTAATTTTTAAAATTTTTTTTAGCTTTTTCTGAAATTTTCACATCTGAATATAGATTTAAAAAATCTATTAAACTCCCGTTTTGATTAAAATCTTGAGAAAACCACTGAAAAATCTTAGATAATTCTATCTTGTTTTCTGATATGCTATTTCGTTTAGAATCACTTAAAAATGATTTAGTAGCATTGGTAAGTTGCCCATATAAATTTGTGGCCTCAAAGGCCTTATTTTGTAATTTTGGACAAGAAAATGAAGCACAAACAATAGCAAAATGAATTCTAGGTTCATTCATTTTTCTCAGAATTTGGTGCTCTATTTCGTTTAAATTATACCATTTATCTCCAAGTTTCCAATAGCGTTGATCCCAAGGTTTTTTTATGTCTTTGATACTTTCTATAGGATAATGACGTAAAATTAAATCTACAGTTAAGACATTGTATGCATTAATCCAATAGGCTAACTTATCCTCTTTTGTCCATGAATCATTTGGTGTGTTTTCGCTTAAATTTGTAATGTAGTTTAATACTGCTTTTCTATCTGCTTTGAATCCTTTATAATTTACGTTTCCTTGATGCGATACATGTTTTTGAAGTAAATCTGTCCATGAGTAATGATTGAATGATTTTGATATTTCGTTCTCAATTTCAGGTTTTGATTCTGTAGGTTGGCCATTTTCAGCAACTACTATTGGTTCTGGAATAGTATCTTCAATAGGTTTAACGTTTTCACTTATAGAATCCAAAGTTTTTATAGTTTCAGGAGTCTCTTTTGAAGTTGCTTGAACAACACGTTTTGTTCCAGAACAAGATGTTATTAAAAAAAGAAGAGTGATTAAATTTAGGTATTTCATTTGAATTTTAGTCCATAATTCACGGCAAACCTTACATGATTTGGTAAATCATATAATTGAAAATTAGTTATAAATAATCCAATGTCATTTAAGAATTAATAATAGTATTTTTGGTGATTTCAATTCTCAGAATAGGAGTTTTTTATGATGTCTATATATTTTTTTGCATAAATTATTTTCAAATCAGNGCGTTAATAATTAAATGGCTATTATCACCTTAACAACACCCTCCGCCATCATAATGATAGGTAGATTCACTAATATANATGTCATCTCTATTCAGACTAGCTATATCTCCAGCGGTTTTATCGCAAATTGCTAAGGGTTGATTTTTAACTAGAACATGGCCTTTGTTGTCATCAAAATAATCTTCTGAGCCATAATAAATAGCTGCTTTTCCAGTGAAAATACAAGGGCCGTCTTTTGGCATTGGGTCTTTAATGGCGGCAACTTCAATAGATTCTATATAAATTAATTCATCTGTTGGATAGTTTTTAGGATCTAAAATTCGATACGGTTTACGAGCACGAATTTCAATAGTTCCAAAACCAGCATCCGTAAGTGCTTTAACATATTCTGAAATTGGAAGACTTCCGCTTAAGCATAAGGCACGTAAACGGTCGTCATTACGCAACGTATTATTCATAGGTTGCTCACATGTAGGGTCACTCATTACCAAACGGCCATGAGGTTTTAAAACACGGTGCATTTCTTCGATAGCTTTCTTTAAATCATCAGCCTTAAAAATATTGAAAAGGCAGTTTTGAGCAGCAACATCAATACTGTTATCTTCAACAGGTAAATTCATAGCATCTCCTTTTTTAAGGTCTACAAATTCACTCTTAAACCAATCATTTTGGGCTTCTGCCTCTTTAAAGTTTTCTCTAGAGGCTTCAAGCATTTCATCAACCACATCAATTCCTACAACACCACCTTTTTGACGATTGAAATATGAAAACTGTAATAATTCCATACCGCCTCCAACACCTACATAAAGCATTTTTGGGTTATTTGTTAAATCACGAGCATGCACCGTAGAGCCGCAGCCGTAATTCATTTCTTGCATGATTTTTGGAATTTTTAAACCTGGTAATTCCCAAATTGGATTTGTGGTACAGCATAAGCCGATATCTGGTGTTAAAGCTGCTTCTTTATATACGTCGTGAGTGGTTTCTAAATAGCTCATTTTATGATTTTTTATTTATAAAGTCAAGTCCTTTATAACTATTAGCGTGTAATAAATATTACACTATTAAAGTGTTTTAATTAATTCTTTAAAAAGGATTACCATGTCAGGTTCTGCTTTTCCTGCCATAGCAATAATTTCAGCTATATCAACAGGTACTAGGTTATCTGGGTTGCATTCATCTGTTAAAACCGATACTGCTGCAACCTTTAATTTCAAATGATTTGCAACAATAATTTCAGGAACAGTACTCATGCCTACAGCATCAGCTCCCATTATTTTTAACATGCGGTATTCTGCTCTGGTTTCTAATTGTGGACCTACAACGCTAGCGTAAACGCCACCATGTAAAGTGATGTTGTTTGTTTTGGCTATATTTTTAAAAGTATCATTAATAGTTTTGTCGTAAGGTTCACTCATATCTGTAAATCGTTCACCTAATTGTTCAACACCTTTAAATGCCAGTGGTGAACTGCCTTGAAGATTAATGTGGTCTTCAATAAGCATTAATTCTCCTTTTTTAAAGTTGAGATTAATAGCTCCAGATGCGTTAGAAACCAAAAGTGTATGGATTCCTAATTTTTCCATGATGCGAACGGGATAGGTAACATCTTGCAACGAATAACCTTCATAAAGATGGAAACGCCCTTGCATCACGATTACTTTTTTTCCAGCCATGTTACCGTAAATAAGTTTTCCTTTATGGAACTCTACTGTTGCCGTTGGGAAGTTCGGGATATGGTTATAGCTAACTTCTTTTATAATCTCTACGTCATTAATAAGCTGTCCTAAGCCTGTGCCTAGAATAATTCCAATTTCGGGACTATCAAAGCCTTTGTCTTTTAAATAATCAACCGTTTCTTCTATAATTTTAATCATGTAGTTGCTTGATTTTTTCTTGTAATGCTATATTAGATTGATAAAATTTTGAAGCTACTAAATCGTCGTAAGTATCAATGTCATTTAGGGTGACTAATGTAGTAAATGTGACGCCATTTTCTTTTAATTCGCTTAGTGTTTCTTCTAATAAATGAGTTTTACTCCATGGCTTGTTATCAAAAACAAAATTGTGCATTTTTGATAGCCCTATTAAATAGTAACCACCATCTTCTGCCGGACCAAAACTCACTTCGTTTTGTTTTAGAGCTTCTAGTCCTTTATTGATATGGTTTGCTTTAATATCTGGCAAGTCTGAACCTATTAAAATAATACGCTCATAACCATCTTCAAAACCTTTTTTGAATGCGTTTTTCATACGTTCGCCTAAATCGACTCCATGTTGTATTGTTTTGTAATCGTTCTTCCATATGGTGTCAACTGTGGCATCAGAAAAATAAATACGTTTATCTACTGAAAGATCTTTTGTAGCCATTTCGGTAACTTTTACAAGATTGCTGTAAACCTCAAAAGCACCTTGATCACCAATGGTTTTTGCAAGTCGGGTTTTTACTTTTCCTAGTTTTATGTTTTTCACAAAAACGATAACTAATTCTTTACTCATATACTTTTACACCTTTCTTTAACCATTTACTCCATGCTTTAGAATATATATGAATGGAATCCGTTGGTTTTTCATTTAAATTTAATACTTCCAAATCATTGTTCTTCCATTCAAAAATACCGCCATACAAGTTATAAACATTAGAATATCCTGCTTTTTTAAGTTTTTCAGCAACATCCTCAGAACGAACCCCTAAAGAACAATATACCACTATTTTTGAGTTTTTATTTTTTAATTTAGATTGAACTGAATCTAAATTAAAAAAATCATAGCCCACATAAATGGCGTTTTTTAGATGACTCGTTTTAAACTCTTTTTCTTCTCTAGAATCTAATAGAATAATATTTTTTGACTCATTTTGTAATGCCTCAACAGATATGTAAGGAATGCTCTCGGTATTTTGTTGTTTCAATAATTTCGAAAGCTTTTTTTGTGCAAACCCTGAAACTGAAATCCCAATGCAGATGATTAAAAATATATTTTTCATATGATGTTTTAAGCAACACTTCCTTGGCAACTACTTCCTGCGCCTGCGGTACAGCCATAACAATGTTGAGAAATGACAATATTTCGTCCTTCTAATAAATCTTCGTTGTATTCTGAAATATGTTTCGCGTCACTATTTACAGGTAATTCTAACATTTGATTAAAATCACAATCAAATAAATAACCATCCCAACTTACGGATAGCGTATTGGTGCACATTACGTTTTTAACGGCCGTAGGATTGTAAGCTTCTACCAAAGAATACATGTAATCTTCGTAGTTTTCAGAAGCGATTAAGTAATCTAAAAAGCGAGAGATTGGTAAATTAGTTATAGCAAATAAATTGTGAAATTGAATGCCAAAATCGTCCTTTAATGCTTTTTTGAAATCTTTTTCCATAGCTGCTTGATCACCTGGTAAAAAGGCTCCTGATGGATTATAAACTAAATCAAGTTTTAAACGTCCATCTGGCATTCCATAACCAACCGCATTTAATTCTTGTAATGCTTTTATAGATTTATCAAAGACACCATCACCACGTTGTTTGTCTGTTTTTCCACGAGTCCAATGCGGCATAGAGCTTACTACGTGTACGTTGTGTTTTTTGAAAAATTCTGGTAAATCGTAATATTTCTTATTGGCTCTAATGATAGTTAAATTGGAACGTACAATAAAGTCTTTAACACCTGCTTTTGCAGCTTCTTCTACAAACCAACGAAAATCTGGATTCATCTCTGGTGCTCCACCAGTTAAATCTAAAGTATGCGCGCCAGTATTTTTTATAACTTCCAAACATTGCTGCATGGTGTCTCGGGTCATAATTTCTTTGCGGTCTGGTCCAGCATCTACATGGCAATGATCGCATACTTGATTGCACATGTAACCTACGTTGATTTGTAGGATTTCAAGTTTTTTTGCTTGAAGCGGAAATTGATTTGTTTCAGCAATTTTATTTTTAAAGGTTGGTAATTCTCCGTTTTTAAAAATACCGTTAGACAAAATTTCTATTTGCCTATTGCTGTTTGCTAAATCGCTTTCGCGTTTATGTAGTGACTTTGTTGCCATTAATTATCTTTTGCTTATTATAAGTTCTTAAGATGAAATTTGAGTTTAAGTTTTCCGGTAAGTGTTGAACATTTCGAGGATGCTCATCGCATGCTAATTTTTTGATCTCGAATTCGATAGGAGAGAGCGACTTGTGAAAGCCCGACTCCTAGTGTTACCCATCTAACTTATTTACTTTGTTCATCATTTGAACACCATGCACCAATGTTGCGCCACTTTTTATAGCTGCGCCAACGTGAATGGCTTCCATCATTTCTTCTTTGGTAACACCTCGTTGTAGGCCATCTTTTGTGTAAGCGTCTATGCAATACGGGCATTGTTCGGTGTGTGCAACGGCTAATGCAATTAATGATTTTTCACGGGCCGTAAGTGCTCCATCTTCAAAAACTTTTCCGTAGTAATCAAAAAATTTATCACCTAATTCTTGATTCCATTCACTTATTTTACCAAATTTTCTAAGATCTGCTGGGTCGTAATATGTTTTTTGCATAAAATATTTTTGTCTAAAGATAGAAATCTATTGAACTTCTGTCGGTTAATTTAATAATACTTAACAAAATTTTCACTTAAAGTATGTTTTTATTTTCTGGGTTTTGAATAATAATTAAATCTCTATATTCTATAATGACTAAAGATGCTTTATTTTAGCCCTATAAAGTTTTTAGTTATGTCAGATTATTTTTTTATCATTACCATATTAGTGGTTCTTTCGGCCGTTTTTGGTTACATAAATGTGCGTTTTTTAAAACTTCCAAACAGTATTGGTTTGATGCTTATAACCATCGTTTTTACATTTGGTGTTTTCGCTTTGAGTTATTTTGATTCTACTTTATTAGATGCTGAGAGATTTATAATTAAGCAAATAGATTTTAAATCCGTTTTATTAGACGTAATGTTAAGTTTTTTATTGTTCGCAGGTGCTTTGCATACTAATTTCGAGCAGTTAAAGGTGCAACGATGGCCTGTTTTGGTATTCTCAACTTTTGGTGTATTAGTGTCTGCATTTTTAGTTGGTGCTAGTGTTTTTTTAATTCTGCAATTAATTGGTTTAGATATTAATTTTATTTATTGTTTACTATTTGGAGCGTTAATATCATCACCTACTGATCCTATTGCTGTTTTAGGGATTTTAAAAAAGGCAGGGGTGCCCAAGAAATTAGAAGCTAAAATTGTTGGAGAGTCATTATTTAATGATGGCGTTGGTGTTGTTATATTTTTAACTATTTTTCAAGTGGCATTACTAGGAACTGGAGAAATAGAAGCTTTTGATGTCTTTAAACTATTTGGAAAAGAAGTTTTTGGAGGTATTTTGTTGGGTGCTGTTTTAGGATGGGTTACTTACCGATTAATGAAATCTATAAATGATTATGATATTGAAGTTATTATAACATTGGCTGCTGTTATGGGAGGAACGGTTATTGCGCATAAATGGCATTTATCTGCTCCTTTAGCTATGGTAACAGCAGGTTTAGTTGTTGGTAATGATACCGTTAGAGGAACTGCAATGAGTGAAATTACAGAAAGTTATGTTGATAAATTCTGGGAACTCATCGATATTCTATTAAACACGATTCTATTTGTTTTAATCGGTATGGAAATATTGGTGCTTACTTTTAAAACGGAATATATTTTAGCAGGGCTAATAGCTGTTCCAGTTGTATTGTTATGCCGCTATTTATCCCTGCTTTTGCCAATTAGTCTTTTTAAAAAGAAACTAGATTTTGTGCCAAAAACCAATCTAATAATGACTTGGGGTGGTTTGCGAGGTGGTATTTCCATTGCATTAGCCCTGGGATTAACCGAGGCCATGCAACGAGATTTATTTTTAGTAATTACTTATGTCGTAGTTGTATTTTCTATTTTAGTTCAAGGGCTTACTGTTGGAAAGTTGGTTAAACGCTTTGAACAAATAAAATAAAAATTTATTTTTTAATAAGACTTCTTGAAATGACTATTTTTTGAATCTCAGATGTGCCTTCATAAATCTGAGTGATTTTTGCGTCACGCATTAAACGTTCAACATGATATTCTTTTACGAAACCATTACCACCATGTATTTGAACAGCTTCCACAGTATGTTCCATGGCTACTTTAGAGGCGTAAAGTTTTGCCATGGCGCTGGAGTAATCATAATTTTCACCTTGATCTTTCTCCCATGCTGCTTTCATAACTAAATGTCTTGCTGCTTCAATATCTGTGGCCATATCTGCCAATTTAAAAGCAATAGCTTGATGGTTGCAAATTTCGGTTCCAAAAGCTTTACGCTCTTTAGAGTATTTTAAGGCTAATTCAAAAGCGCCAGAAGCAATACCTAATGCTTGAGCCGCAATACCTATACGTCCTCCTGAAAGTGTTTTCATTGCAAAACGAAATCCAGAACCATTAACTCCAATCCTGTTTTCTTTAGGTACTTTTACATCGTTAAATTGTAGTGTGTGGGTATCGCTTCCACGAATACCAAGTTTATCTTCTTTTGGTCCTATATCAAAACCTTTCATGCCTTTTTCGACTATAAATGCATTAATACCGTGTGAACCTTTATCTCTATCTGTTTGAGCAATCACAATATAAACATCAGATCGTCCGCCATTTGTAATCCAGTTTTTTGTGCCGTTAATAACATAATGGTCACCTTTATCAATGGCTGTGGTTCTTTGAGATGTTGCATCACTTCCAGCTTCTGGTTCGCTTAGACAAAATGCCCCAACAAATTCGCCTGTTGCCAATTTTGTTAAATATTTTTGTTTTTGTTCTTCAGATCCATAAGTTTCCAAGCCATAACATACTAGCGAATTGTTTACGGAAACAATGACTGAA
>JGI20154J14316_10001812_pt1 | contig 18517 bp, 16 predicted proteins | sample COG_04_FD_14316 | JGI IMG/M metagenome (IMG submission 14316) | reverse complement strand
CTTTCATCATCGTCGGATACGGATAATAATTGACTATTCATTGGATTCATTAATTGGGTCATATTCATTGGGTCCATCAAACACGCCCCGGATGGATCCGGTATACATTTGTTTGTATTACTTCCTCTAGATAAAGCTAAATTTGATTTTTTTAAACCATCTACTTCCTCTGCCATTGCATTGATTAATTGAAACATTGAATTTAATTTATGATCAAAATTTGATAAGCGCTGGCGTATATAAAATACTACAAATATTATAACAAAAATTATTCCTAAAGAAAACATGAAGTTTGTTCCAACTCCTGCTATAGCAAATATATCCATTTAGTAGTTCATGATAAATTATGTTGTTTAAATAAACGTAATTTAACAAATATCCAATATATTTTCGCTTCGCATAATAATAGATACTGGATATTTCAAATCTTTTAATACTTTCACACCTCCTTTTATTTCTGAAATCCCATCACCTAATTTATATAAATATTCGAATTCACGATTTCCTAAAATGTTAATATTCATTTTTTTATTTTCTATTTTTTTATTTTTACTCAAATGATTACATAAATCTATAAAATGCGTGGTCAATATTAAATCAACATTGCTCAAATTGGTTAAATGTTCTATATACGAGACACCAGTTGCAACAGCTTCATAAGGGTTCGTACCTGAATATAATTCATCAAATGCGCAGAAATGACGTTTATTTTTATTACGCTCAATATATTCTAAAATATTCATACATCGTCTAGCTTCTGCTTGGAATAAACTATCACGTCCTGAAGTATCGGGTATGTTCAAATAACAATGAATTTTATCATACGGGTCAATCGATGCTTTTTTATAATATCCGCATCCAAATTGTTGCGATAAAATGATATTAATCATCGTTGTCTTTAATAATGTTGTTTTACCAGAAGCATTAGGACCGGTAATAATTATATTTTTATTTAAATTGTAATCATTTGTTATACTTGATTTTTTACTAACTAAAGGATATGATGCTTTTGTAAAAGTTGTTTTACCTTTATTGTTATATTTGCAAAAATGCATTTCCTTTGATTGGATTAATTTATTCATTTGTTGCATATTTTCTAAATAACCATGAAGACCGAATGTAAAATTTAATGTTTGTTGTACCTCTTCATTCTTGTATAATTTATAGAATTGTTTCATTATTGTTCCTAAATTCATTGCTTCTTTTGTATTCCATTTGTATTGTTCAATATGTTCAATATCGTTGGTTAATTGTATCAAATGTTCCTTTTTTGATGACATTAATTGAGTGAATTCTTTATAACTATCTAGCGATTTACATATTTTCTCTAGTTTCTCTATTTCAATTATAGTATATTTGTTATATTTTTTCAAATGCTGGAAAATATCATGTATTTTTTTCATATTCGTATTGAATCGAAAGCATGATAAAATATTATTGTATATTTGCATAAAATACATACCACAAGATATTATCATATACACACGCTTATCCCAACTAACACTTTTAAAATTCATTAATAATTGTCCAATTACATTGTTGCGAAATAAAAACATTAATGTGTTTACATAAACAGCCCAAGTTACAGGTATGCCTTGAATTTTTAAAATAATAAATGGTACTATCATCAAAATAATAGGCAAACACAATGCAATAATAGGACTAAATATATTGTAAACTGATAAAAAGCATAAAAAGTAGGAGGAACTATTTAAAAAATCTAAATAATTCCAATCAATATAATTATATTTATCTAAAAAATTTGCATCTTGTTGCATCTCTTGATAAAATTCTATCATTTTATCGCAAGAATCGTCAGTTTCGTAATCTATTCTATCTAAAAGTTTCTGGGTGTCTTTTAAAAATTTTTTGTCTTTTGAATAATACTTGTCCCAACATTTGACTATTTCTCTTCCTGCTATTGTCTTGGGGACAAAAATTTTATTATAGAGATCGTTATTACCACAATTTAATTCTAAATCTGTTTTTATATGCGAATCCAACTCACTCTTCTCTTTACAAAAGGAAATTGGCATGTTAAAATTCTCTGATATGTTTTCTTTGTTCCACTTTTTTTTTTGTGAACTAGTTGGCAGTTCCATTACTTTTATGAAGAGAAAGAATGTTCTTATATTTAACTCAAATTGTATAATTTAGAAAAAAAATATAATGAAAATTGATATAAAAATAAAATTAGTATTCATAATAATAATATACAATGACCACGATATATAGCGAAACAGATATTAATGCCATTCGCACAAATGGCTTCGATCTAACTTTGTCACAAGAAACAATTGATATTATCGCTAGTATTTCAGACCAAGTAGGAGCACCTAGTTATATAAAAACACCAATTTTTCCCAAATCAAAAACTAATAAAAAGAAACACATTTCAAATGCACCTTATGTTAGCTCCATAATTAACAATGCAGAAGGTGTGGACAAAACTATTAGCCACATTCGTGCTCAATTAAATAAGTTGTCTACTACTAACTATGATAATGTTAGAGATATTATATCAGAAAATATTCAACTTTTATTGGACAACGAAGCAACTAAAGAAGAGCTTATTAAAGTTACAAACTTCGTATTAGAAACAGCAAGTAATAACGCTTTTTATTCAGAATTATATGCAAACCTTTATTCTGATTTAACGGAACGTTTTCCTCTATTCGAGACCCTTTTTGAAGAAACATTTAATAAATACCTTGAAATGTATGATAATATTACATCTTTTAGTGATAACGATGATTACGATGCATTTTGCAATCAAAATATAATTAATTGTACACGTAGGGCTTTTACGACATTTATTGTAAATTTATGCATTAAAGGTAAAATAACAAATGTTCGTCTGTTTGATTTATGTTGGAAACTTCAAACGTATTTCGATGCATCTATACTTGAAGAGAATAATAAACCATTATGCGATGAATTATGCGAAAATATTTTTATAATTATGACAAAAGGTTATTCGTGTTTAAAAACACAAAACAAATATGCATCACTTAACGGGAAAATGACAATTGTGAAAAACACAAATGTAAATGATGTCAAAAGTTTAACCACCAAGTCCAAATTTAGGTATTACGATATGTTTGATTATGTAGAAAAGGTAGAAAAATAGAACCACTATAATAAAAAAATTTTTATCTTTTTTTATTATAATAACGAATGGATTTGATAATATCAACCATTCATAATAAACATATTGAAACCGAATTATTACACGATTTTCATTTGGAAAAATATAATTACAAAATAATCAACAATATGTATAATTTATTAAAAATATCACATGTATCTTGCAGGCATCTAAATCATGATCACGATTCTCGCAAAAACATGAGATTAACAAAAAATCAGTTATTTAACATCATAGAAATAAGTCGTTTTTTTCCCAAAGTAATCGAAGAGTATTTATTAAATTCAAAAACTGAATATAATTGCTATCATTTTTCAATTAAAAATAGAGTTTTTAACATTCATGTTTATCAATACAAACATAGATTCGACAACGACGACCTTAATTATATCAAATCGTGGTTTTCGATGATTTCTAATTATGCACCAGCTAATTGTAGCATGTATTTAGATGTTCATCTTTTTTTTACGCCATTTAAAAAATATTTACCTAAAGAGAAAAACACGTTAATCGAACCAAAACATGTGAATTCAGCATATACATACGGATGTAGCAAACGAAATAAAATAATTATTTACCGATATGAAGAATGGAAAAAAGTTTTATTGCACGAAAGTTTTCATACATTCAATTTCGATTTTCATAACGATAATTTTCAACATTTGCGTATGTCTATAAAAGACACTTTTCAGGTACAATCTGATTATGAAATTTATGAAACATATTGTGAAACATGGGCAACATTATGGACATGTGCGTACAAATCATTCCATTTAACAGAAAAAGTAAATAAACCATCGTTGTTTTTTTCTTATGTAGAAACATTACTTTCATATGAACAGCAATATTCTGCTCTACAGGCAAATAAAATAATGAATAATTTTAATATAAATTATGATATGCTTATAAAAGGAAACGCGTCAAATTATCGCGAAAATACCAATGTATTTTGTTATTACGTTTTAAAATCCATATGTTTAATCAATATAAATGGTTTTTTACGTGTATTATCAAAATGCATGAATAACCCATTTAATATTATTTTTTCAAATCAATGTCAAGAATTATGGATCAGATTTTTTAAATTACATATAAAAAATGATAAAACCAAAGAAATGAATAAAATAATGGAAAAAAAAGTGAAATTAATGAAAGAAACCGACTATACCATCGGGCGCATGACACTATTTGGATAATAGATACAAATTAATATATATTCATCGATATATATATATTAATTAATTAGTATTATTTGAAATGATCAATTAGGCGGTTGCAGAAGCTTGGACAGCAGCTTGGGCCGCGGCTAGTGCGGCGGCAGCGGCGGCGACAACTCCAGTTTTGGGGAAATGAGGTGACATATAACGCTGAAGATTAAAATAAGTGAGTTCGTCCCCACCAGAGATTTTAAGAAGTTTAGCAAGGGCAGCATCGGGGTTGATTTTGCGACCATTGTCTTTGTCTTGAAGGTTGTTGGCGCGGATGTAAGCGTTGATTTCTTTGGTGACTTCGGTTCTAGCCATTTCGGCTCCAGAGGGTTTTCCAAGAAATGTGGCAAGTTCATCAGTGATAAGGGTGGGTTTGACGAAACCACTGGGGGCGCGGTTACCGCCTTTTTTGCGTTTAGCGCTAAGCTTTTTGGCTACACGAAGTTCGCGAGTGCATTTCTTTTCAAGAAGAGCAAATTCTTTGCGAAGAGCGCTGAATTGACCAGCTACTTGTTGAAGTTTAGACATGAACTGGGAGAATTGTTCACCGATGGATTCTTCAGCAGAAGCTTCTACTACTTCATTAGTAGCAGCAGGGGTAGCAGGAGGAGCGGGGGCAGCTTCAATGGGTTCGGCCTTGACAGCTTTGGTAGCTTTGGTAGCTTTAGCGGGAGTAGCGGGAGCAGCGGTTTTAGCAGTAGTAGTTTTAGCAGCGGTTGTTTTAGCAGCGGTTGTTTTAGCTTGTTTAGTAGGAGCCATTATACATAGTAGTGTGTTACCTTTTTAAGTATGTTAACTATATAAATTATATATTGTTAACATTTTTACACTAAACAAGGTCTATAAATAATATTTTAACGAACAAAAGTTAAAAATTGGCCAAATGAGACACGGATTCATACAACCATGGCAACGCATGGGCAGCATCATTATTTACTAAAGTTAATGCTGATAGTACATAAAAAGCTCCTAAAGATTTATCATCTTGTGATTTTCCTTTTGTTATGAAATTATTTATAATATCCAAAGTATAATATTGAACATAATTTATATTGGTGCTTTCGGATTCTGTTAAATAATTTACATTGATGCTAAATGGATTACCAGTTGGAAAACAAATATTTTTTTTCACATCCGATGTTAGTTGTGCGCGATAATTCCATATATCATGCAATTCACGAATATAACGATTTAATTGTCTTCTATTCAATGATAAAAACCAATTTACATCTGAATAATTTCCTAAATTGTCTATTTTCGAGAACAAATCAACCACGCGATGATGAATATTTTCATTACTATGAATATCTTGAATTTCGTCCTTTTCTATATCTTCTTGAACATCCATATATAGACATTTTTGCAATTGAATTGCTCGCTTTAACAATAAGTATGTATTTGTAGGCATCTTTTTTCGTGTAAATGGATTTTCTACTCCAAATTTACTATTTTTAAATAATTCATTAATAGACGATATATCAAAACCATACACAAAATTTTCGTCTTGGAAAGAGATAAATTGACTAATATTCATTGTTTTAACCGATTCCAATGTAAAAAAATCGTTTTCATTTGTACATAAATCACGTTTTAATAAGGCAGAACCCTTGCATTTTTTCCAAAGTTCAACAACGTGTTTTCGAAAGTTTTTCTGAATTTTTATTGCGTAATGCGAATGTTTCAAATAATTATACAATCTTTCATTTAGTTCTCTTTTTGTACCCGAAACACGCTGTTTGTAATACTTCAACATGCTTTTTAAATGAACCATTTTATAGTTCATTGTTTTTAGAATACCATAGTTTTTTTCATTTAATATAGAGAAATTTTCATCCTTTACAGAAGGTTTTTTGCTAATTGTTACATTTTCTATGTCATTTTCTATTATTTCACCTTTTGAACAAGATCTATGTCTCTTTTCAATAATTGGTTGTTGCATATATTTAAGAGATATATTCTTACGTTTAATTCATTTACCATACCCTATTTTAGTGAAGAGAAATATTCATTTTTTCTACCAAATATTCATTTTTTTTCTTTTTCCTACAAAAATGGGTTATTTCTTGATTTTTTTGTATTTTTTAACACCATCGCCAGGTAATATAATTAAAAATTGAAATGGATTTAAAGACACAAGCCATTAGTATATATACAAGATGAGCAGATCCGATATTCTTACTTACAACACTCTTACCGCTGATGCCTTTGGCTACAACCAACCTCGTGTTAACACGAATGGAGGCAAATCAGTTGGAATTTATAACCCTTCTTCGAAGACGGCATTGAATCTTTCGGTGCCTCTTATGCTTACCTATGGACTAGGTGATTATGAGGGCAACCAACGTTACGAGCTAACTCTTCAGTTCCCTGATCGCGGTTCTAACACCAAGTTGGATACACTTCTCGACAACCTCATTGCTTTTGAGGAACGCATCAAAGCCGATGCAGTTCTTAACGCTAAGGAATGGTTCGGAAAGCCCAAGATGACAGCCGATGTTGTCGATGCACTTTGGACTCCCATGCTTAAGTACCGCAAGGATAAGGAAACTGGCGAGTTTGACATGACGCGTTCACCTACACTTCGTGTAAAGGCCCCCTTTTACGCAGACACTAATAAGTGGGATTGCGAGGTCTACGATGTCAAGAACGAACGCCTGTTCCCTGATCCTGACACTTCATTGACTCCTCTTGATTATCTTACCAAGGGAACTCAAGCAGGTCTTCTTATCAAGTGCGGTGGCCTTTGGTTCGCAAATGGCAAGTTCGGTGTAACTTGGCGTCTTCTTCAAGCCAAGATTCGCCCTAAGACAACTATTGTTGGTACTTGCCAAATCGCATTGGATGATGACGATGTTGCTACCATGGAAAAGGAAACCACCGAGGAATCTAGCGATGCAGGCGAGGAAGCACCTTCTACAATGGTCGAATCTGATGATGAAGCCGAAGAGGATGAGGAAGAGGAAGCTCCTGCACCAGCTCCTGAACCTGAGGTCAAGAAAAAGAAGGTTATCCGCAAAAAGGCAGTTTAAATAAAGAAAAATAAAATAAAAATTAGAAAACTATAAAAAAATAAAAAATTATGAAAACCGAGTGCAGCGATTCCCGAGCGGTCAAAGGGGACAGACTTAAGATCTGTTGCGTTAGCTTCGTGGGTTCAAATCCCACTCGTTGCACACTCGCATCTATAGCTCAGTTGGTTAGAGCGTCGGTCTTATGAGCCGAAGGTCTTGGGTTCGAACCCCAATAGATGCAAAAAAAGGGGAATGGATAGTCGCCCTCTAAAAGACCTCCTCCTAGTAACTGGGGTGAGATAGTTACAGGACAGACGCCGTCCAGCTAACAATATTATTCAAATATATGTTGGTTCATAGTAAATATGATTAAAATCGCATTGTTAAATGTAGAAAGGGACGCCTTTCAAATGGGCACGGATTCCCGAGCGGTCAAAGGGGACAGACTTAAGATCTGTTGCGTTAGCTTCGTGGGTTCGAATCCCACTTCGTGCACCAAACCCGGTTAGCTCAGTTGGTAGAGCGCACGCCTTTTAAGCGTGTGGTCGTCGGTTCAAGCCCGACATCGGGTGTTAAAAAGGGAAACCTTTTTTTTATAAATTGATTTTATTTAATAATTATTGGAATTTATTAAATAAAATGAGTCATACTGAACTTACAACAGAATATCTAGTTGAACAATGCGATTCTTTTGTTCAAAATGAAAATAATTTATCTGATGCAAATGCACTTTTTCCACAACTATCGCATTCACAACTCCCTAATGCAAGACAATTAATTCGCGAATTCTTTGACAATGACGAACAATTTGTTTGTTACGGCTCTACTAGTATGGCGACATGCTATCATACATTGTATCGAACACCTCATAATAATAAGATATACAATCTGTATCTACGATTTAATGATAACAATTGTATCGATGAAACATCGATTTCTGGAGCTGAATTAATACAGGATACGTTAAGAATGCTATTTCATGAATTTGATAATAATACTATTTATTATGATGGTATGCCTATTTATCCCTAATAATTAGATTCACACTAAATCCAAATAAATATAAACATGTGTACGTTCCGTAGTATCAAACATTTCGTTTTCGTCTATTTTCCATAACCCTTGTTTTTCTAATTTAATGATTTGACTTTTTTTTATGTTTATTTTTTCAACTGGTAAATGAAAACAATAACTATTTAATTGTATAATGATTTGTTCTCTTAATAACAATTCAGCATTAAAGTTCAGTTTGTGATATATACATAAATTATTATTTTCGTCTAACCAACCATGTTTCGGTAAGTCAGGAATACAATAAACACTAAATTCTTCATTATCGCTTGTTTCAAATTCGATTTCGCTGTGCCATAATGGAGCAAAAAATGTTTCTTCTTTGTAATTGAATTTATACACATTTTTTTCCATCATATCTTCTAATGACGTATTCTTGAAAATAATATTGCGGTTTTTCTTTTTTTCAATAACGCGATGGATATTTTCTATAATTTCACTATTAACATATTCGGATATCTGAGTATTTAATAAATAAATATAAATCTTATGCAATGTTTGTATATCCAATGATTCCAAATATTGAATAGAAAAATTTCCTATTTTATTTAATAATATATCGGCTATTTTTTCGATGGGTTCTTGATATTTACTATGAAATTTACTTAATTGATTAATAACAGAAAATAAATAAGATTGTGAATCAGTTTTTTTTTCATCTTCTTTTAAGCGACATATGATTAATAATGTATCATAACATTCCTGTAAATCTTGGAATTCTTCTTTTGTTCCACCTTTATCTGGGTGATATCTCAATGCTAATTTTTTATATTTTTTATGAATATTATCCTCATTCATTTCTTGTTCGGATGTTTCAAATAAATCGTAATATCGATTTAATTTGATTTCATTTTTCATCTTTTTTTCCATGAACACAAGTTACTAAATAATAGTAAATATTCTCTAAATGATATATGGGACGATAATTATTATTATATTGCTTGAATGTTTTATATATGTGTATCATTATTTCATAATAATGTTTTTCTTCTATATATTTATTTTTAAATAAAAATAAAATTATATTTCCTATACATTCATGAACGTCAATATTGTAAATCAACATATCATAAATAACATCTCGAAATTTTATCATGTTTAATTCATCGAAATTAAGAATTTGTTCTATTATGCACGATTGGACCTTATATTCTAACGATTCTATTTTACTTTCTTCCTCAATAATTTTTAAATTTTTCATGCTTGATTCTTCATATTTTTTTGACAATCTCTTCATATTTTTTTGTATTGTTGTTTTTGATGGTAATGCCAATTGTATTATTTTGCTGATACCTACTATATTATCCGGTATAAAACTTATATTTTCACTAGTAATATGGTATAATAAAGTATATGCATTGCTCATTTGTGACATGTAACTATAAAATGTATCTAATAGTTCATTATGTATCAAATGAAAATTTTTACATAATACTATTGCTATTTTATTACTACGTGTCTGCACAATATCCTGAATATTTTTAATAATCTCCAAAAAAAGTGTTTTCGAATTGCAACCTAATAATTCCATATCTATTTCAAAATGTACATCGCTCATCATAATAATATAATCCTGCTTATCATAATTTACAATAAGTTTTCGCTCATATTTTAATTGACTGGCACTATATTTTTGGATATTAAATAATGCGTGTGAATACTTACCTATACCCTTTGCACCATAATAAATGACATGACTATTATTATACTCTGATAATTTATCAGGTGTATCTATTTTATCATAGATATTAGATGTATTTTTCTCTTTGCAATAATCATAAAAGTTTTGTTGCACATCCAGACGTTCCATTATATAACTATTAGTCAAATATTTATATAATTATACGTAATTAATTTAATGAAGAGAAAACATAACCCTTCGTTGTTTTTACACGACGCATTTCCACATTTTCATGATGAATTTTTTGATGACAATCCTCACAAATACTTGCCAAATTCGCCACGTTGTTTTTATGTATGTGACCAATAAAATCGTCACCATTTGCACTACATTGATGCATTAAATGATGTACTTCGGTTGCCTGTTTTGTTTTACATAGTTCGCACATATTTCTTATTTTTTTTGCATTGTAAGAAGATTTCGGCATTGATAATGAATCCGTGTTATTCATGTATTTATTTCTGATATCATGTGCATTATCCAAAAATTCCATAGGCAAATGCAGTGACTTACATACTTCCAAACCATACATGGAACTACCAGGACCATCTTTCAAAATTCTATCATAAATTAAACAATCGTTTGCATTGTCGTATTTAACACTAATATGATTCATACTCAAGCGTTCTAGTTCGTTAATCTCGTCAAAAGTGGTTATATTATGCAAATGAGTGGCAAATACAAAAGAGCATTGTTTTTTATGGAGCCATTGGATACCTGAAACAAATATACTTGTCGCTGATTCATATTCTGTTCCCGAACATAACTCGTCCCCTAAAACAATACTATTTTCATCTGCGTTCTGTAATATAACACGCAATTCACTCATTTCCACAGCAAATGTTGATAACCCCTTAAACATATTATCATTATTTAATATTCGAGTAAACATTTTAGTATAAGGTACTAATTCAACGTAATCACACGGAACATACAAACCACTCTGTGCCATAATTATAACTATTCCTAATGCTTTCATAAAACTTGTTTTGCCAACTGCATTTGTACCAAATAATAACATCCCATTTCGATGCTCATTTAAATACATATCATTTTTTACATATGTCTCGTCTATATTTATTTGTTCTATTAATGCGTGTCGCATTCCTTTAACTTCTATACGACTTGTATCACCAGATACTATATTTGGTTTAACATAGTTATATTTTTTAGCTATATATGCTTTATTTTGCAAAATATCAATTTGACTGATGAAATTTACAATATCTGTCATTTCATTTCGAAAAATCTTTAATTCGGTGCAAAATTCATGAAACGTTTTTTCTATCTGAATAATTAATTCCTGCTTTTTCCTAAAATATGTTTCGCAATTTTTCTGAATTTTATCATGATGGATACATACATTACCCGATGTAGATTTTGGATAGCTAAATTGATTATCCATAACAATTGTATTATTATCATGTATAATACATATATCGCTGTCATTTTTTTCTAAATATTTTTTAAATACGATACTTCTTTTTTGAGTACATATTATGTTAGGTGGCATTTTGTCTGTAGTATGCAGCTTAACATAAGTAACATCCTTCTTTTCTGATTTGATAAAGATATCTTGAAAACATGAAATAAATTTATTTAAAAGTGATTCACTATTGTCTACCTTGTTTATCAATTCATCCAAACATGTATTGTATCCGGAAACAAACATATTTTCATGAAGCATTTCATTTTTTTCTAGGGATTCCATATTTATTGAGCTAGAAATATAATGCAATATTTTATTACATGATTCATGTAATGTCGCATTATTTTTAAAATACATACACAATTCCTTATTATGTTCATTTATATGATTCCATAATTCAAGACATGATTTTACATTTTTATATATTTGATTCACATTGCGTGGTGTTATTTTATTCAAAAATATCTGGCGCTGAAGTTTTTCCAAATCATGCATATTTTTTAAATGATCCCGTGTTACTTCAATTAAGGAGTCGTTTTTGACAACATATTCACAATAATCGTACTCATAATTTAATTTTTCTATATTTGTAATTGGATGAACCAAAATATTTACAAATTCGCGTTTTCCCATCGGAGTTAAACAATTATTTAAAAATGAACTCAATGATGATAATTTTGTTTTGTTATTGTTGATTATATTTAATTGGGTTAAACTATGATTTGCTAGTTGCATCGTTTCATTAGACGTTTCCAACAAGGGTGGACTTATCTTATCTAACAAATATTCATTATGTTGGCTAATCCAATTACACAAAAAAGTAAATGCCTGTAAACCATACGTGTATTGCAAATAATCATAAATAAATGAATTATAATCGTGTGGTTGAAATACGCTTTGCATTACTTCTTTAATATATACTTGTTTGCTACAATTTTTAGCTTGCAAATTAAGTTTATTTCCGATATTTTCATTGTTTAAATAAATGGTTCGTACATTTTGCGTTTGAATATTCAACATGTTTATCAAATTCTTATTTTCACGAATATCTAGATTTGTAATGCAAATAATTTCACATGGATTATATATCGATAAATAACGTTCGAGATTGTCTAATATAGTAGGTGTTTTGCTATATTTTTCTATATATTCACATAAATACGTTTGACCTGTTATAATATTTATGTGACTAATACCGAATATGATATTATTATTATTCATCAATTCATACCATATTACCATTGTAATATTTTGCAATTCATTATCATTTGTATTAAAATAAGTTCCGGGTGAAAAAATATTGGTTAATTTTCGATAAAATTTCTTGTTTTCTTCAAACTGGTCATACACAAAACATGTATAATTATTATTTGTAATTTTTTCTACATATTTATCCAAACAATAATCGCGGAAACCTGCAATTAATACTGGCATTTTATTATGAAACATATTACTTCTTTCAGATAATTGTAAATCGCAAAAATTACAAACGATTTCTACATCACTTCCTACAACCTGATTGTTCGCATTTTTTAATCCATACATTTCATAAAAAGCCCCAACCTTTAGTAAAACAATGATATTTTTACCATACTCCTGATTATGTTTTTCGGTATATTGTAAATAATCTCCTGTAATTGTCGTCATGTATTTCTCTTAAATATATAACTAGTTTACTCTTATATTGATATAAAATATTTTTTAGTTAACTATATTATGGAAACAAACACATTGCGATTTATAGTTTTAGGAAATACGAAAACGGGTAAAACTACATATTTTAACAGATTAAAAGATAATTATACAAATAAACATTCAACCACTATTGGTGTAGATGTCCATACTTTTATACACAAATTATACAATTATAATTCAAAAATCATAATTTGGGACACGGCTGGCAGAAAACGTTTCAAAAGTATAGTAAACTCTTATATTGCAAATAATTGTGGATATATTTTATTTTTTGATTTGAATAATAAAGAAAGTTTTTTATCTTTGGAAAAATGGATAGAAGAAATAAAACATTATAATACATGCAAACACGAACATCCTATCTTCTTAATTGGTAACAAAAAAGACCTTTTGCAAAAGGTAGACAACCATGACATTGGCAATTTAGTTGAAAAATATAAACTGATTTATATTACAACATCGTGTACAGATTACGATTCGCATATTATAATGGATGCAATTATCAACGAAATATTTGTTCGTTTTATCGGACCAAACGATAAATGTAATGGCATTCATTAAATGGTATTCGTTAAATGGTATAAAAATTTAACTTGTATAATAATTATGACAACAAAAAAAGCTAGTTTAGCTATGTATATAGATCAATTTAATATCGATAATTTATATTTCAGTCAACCTGTAAAAAATAACATTATAGAACAAGGTTATTTTTATCGTTTGCAATATTCAAATGATATTATTACAATCAATTGTTTGCAATTTATTCTACCAATGCTAAATATTTCACTCATTAAATATTTTAACAAATACAAATGTATTTTTGTCGATAACAATGATGATATAGTTAGAAAACTCCAAGATTTGGAAATTAAAATATTGTCCAAAATTAATACAACCAAAAAACCAAAACATAATCTATATGATCAAATAAAAAACAATTGTATAAAATTCTTTTCTTCCAAAGATTACCCCGAAAAACCATCCAAATTTAATATTTTGTTCAAAATTTCCGGTATTTGGGAAGATGCTGATTATTATGGAATTACCTATAAATGTTGTGATTTTTAACCATCAGTTGTAAAATAAGCAATAATGGTGTGTAAAATACCTACAAATATACCATTAAATAATGTTAAAACATATAAACCTGCTCTCATTTTAGTCGCTCCTACTTTATCTTCCGTTACAGAAGCGTCTTTCGTTAATTCTTTACTAGCAATCACAGACATATATTTAATAAGTTGTAGCAATACAATTATCTCGGTAATTAAAAAACCTAGAGAAAAATATTCGTATTTTGTATAATCAGGACTTAGATTACCACTTTGAATTCGATCATAAAACTTTATATTTATAAAAAATAACCAACTGGTTATTAAAAAAAGCAGAAAAATAGGAAATCCATGTTCCATTATCCCTAATATTTCACGAAAACCTACGTTGGGAATTGGCTTATTTCGAATAAAACTATAGACCAAAAAAAATAAACTAAATAAAGTAAAACTCATTGTCCCATAACTATATAACGATGCTTTTCTAGAAAAAAATATAACAATAGCTGAGGAAATAATTACACACCCCAAAAAGTAAAATATAGTCATATCAAATTTATCTTTCATATATATTGTTGTGTTTATTTTTTTCTATAACAAAATAATTAGAAATAAAGCAACGCCTATCAAGATTAGCCATGTTCCATATAATTTATAATCTAATTTATTCACATTCTTGTAATATTTGTGTTTCATATACACATACATTACAAACTATTTTCTGCAAATTTTTTAATCGCATTATCAGAACATGTAGATATATTTTCACGAAAACCTTTTAATTTTATAAACTTCGGTTTTTTCATATTTTCACTTTGGTAAAATATATAATTTCCGAATTTCGATTTGCGTATACTTATTTCATCATTTATTATTCGAACAATATTCGGATTACTAGGTTTGTCACCAGTTTCATTACTATCTAATAAATCAATTATGTCTCCCATGTGGATTTCATCGTAAGTTTTATCAAGATGCTTTAAACCTATCTTTGCATTGTTATAACTAACATATGCACCAAATTTACCATTTTTCAATTCAACTGGTAATTCTAAATAATTACCTAAATTTCGCGATTTATGTTTTTCACCAAATAATGACTCCAAATTGTCTATATTTCGCAGACAAATTTCGTAATCCGTTTGAGGTTTTAAATTAATGAAATGCGTCTTATCATTTTCTTTATAAGTTAAACACGGGCCATACTTCGTTAAAACATAATCGTATTTTTCATTTACACTATGCGATTCCTTTTTTGGCAATTTTTCATTCTGTGTTTGCAGCATATTTTTAATTAAAACATCATAATCGTTACTACATATTATATGACTTGATTTGCCATTTTTAATTTTATCTAAATTAGATTCCATCTCATACGTAAATTGTTCATTGAATATTTCGTCAAAATATGTATATAAAAATTCAATGACACTTTTGCCTAGCGGTGTTAATAATAATTTATTTTTTTCATTACCAAATTCAGTTTCGCTCATTTTTTCCTTTATTTTATTTTTTTCCATGATGATTTCATTGATTTCGTATTTTTTTCCAACAACATTTTGCTTTTTTACATAATTTCGCGTTTGTATTTTATCAATGATTGAAGAAAATGTCGAAGGACGCCCAATACCCTTTTTCTCTAATAATTGTACCATTTGTGCTTCATTTATATGAGATACTATATTGTGAATGGTCTCTTTAGCCATTATTTTATTATTTGTAATATTCGAGACCAATGTTTGTACATAATGAAAATACGGGTTTGTTTCACTTGTTTCTATTTTTTGCCATCCATCAAATACCAAATGCTGAAATGATTGACTATAATATGCTTTATCAGGAGCATCTATTTTCGCAACATAGCTTTCGTAATGGGCATTCGCCATGAGTGTCATCAAAGAACGATTTCGAATTATTTGATACATTTTTTGTTCCTTTGATGAAAATTTTTCATCCAACTTTTCACAACTAATATTTGTAGGACGTATTGCTTCATGTGCCTCTTGTGCTAACGTGTTGTCATTTGTTTTATTTTCTTGCAAACTAATTGTATTTAACAATGTTCGTTTATAATCTGCACCATATGTTTTATCGATGTAATCCAAACCATCATCTATAAATTCTTTACTATATTTTGCACAATCCGTACGCATATAGGTAATATAACCCGATTCGTATAATTTTTGGCATAAACTCATGGTTTCTTTAGGTGAATAATGTGCATAACTACTTGCATATTGTTGCAATGATGATGTAATAAATGGATTGGGTGGAACCTTTTTCACTTGCTTGGTTGTACCACATTTAATAGTATACTTATGCGTTTGTGATTTAATCATAAAACCCAGTATTTCTTCTTTTGTTGTCATGGAATGATTACATTGAAATAATATATTCTTAGACGTAAACAGACCATGAAGTAAAAATACCTTTTCGGGCTCTTGGTCTTCTATTTTTTTCTGGTTTTCGTAAATTAAATGCAATGCCGGCGTTTGACATCTACCAGCACTTAAACCCTGATTTCGTGATATATGTGTCCACAAACATGGTGATATTTTATAACCAACCAGTAAATCTAATACTTGGCGTGTTTGCTGAGCATACACCATATCCATATTCATAGTTCCAGGATTTTCAACAGCTTTAATGATTGCATTTTTTGTGATTTCGTGAAAAATAATACGAGGTGTTGTCAATGGTAATTTGAATTGGTCACAAATATGCCACGCAATGGCTTCCCCTTCACGATCATCATCCGTTGCCAATAATATTGTTGCTGCTTTTTTGATTTCCTTTTCCATCAATTTGATGTTTTTTAATTTTGCATTATCCAATTCATAATCTATATGAAATTTATCATTGGAAATCGTTATATCTTTTAATCCAGTTAAATTGCGAAAGTGTCCATAACTTGAAATACATTTATAATTGGCTCCCAAAAATGATTCTATTTTCTTGCATTTAGAAGGCGATTCTACTATAATCAAAATGGTCATAGTAGAATTGATATTTTACGTTTAATTTGATTTACTTCATGTTCATTATTTTATAATTTTTCCAACTCAATTCCATTGGCTCAACATTGATAACTTCATTATTATCATCTAATTCTTCTACACGTTGATTAATCTTGGGATCGATATACATTTCTTTTAACATTTGACCTAAAGCAAATGAACTTTCATGCTGTGTCATTTTACTATTTTCAATATTTCCTAGCAGTTCCAACATTTTTAACATCATTCCCAAATCCATATCCTTTGTTGTTAATATTTCATATAATTCGCGATATTCAGTATAGAGAAAACCACATTCTTTTTTTATCGTTTCTTGCATGGCTTCCATCGATTTATGCTGTTGTTTGTATTTTAGCGCATATAGTGATAATACCTGTTCGCGCAATTTATAACTATGGTTGCGTTCTTTTATTGATTGTGTTTGATCTTTTGTGTCGTTTTCCTGAATTAAACGCTCCAATTCACGCTTTTGATTATTATCCATATACTATTTACCAATATTATGTATTTAAGCCAAAATATTTGGGAAAAATAAAATATAATTATAAAATATATATGAGTTGTAGCACCAATCGATGCAATATGTTTGTTGGCGGAAATGGAGGAAATCAAGCACGAGTGTTACCAGCCGCAGAAAACACTCCTTACCCCGAAGGAGCGGGTAGTGCTAGTGAAGCAGCTACAATGAATGGAAACGCAAATACTAATAATCAAATGGAAATGTCGAAAGCATTCAAAGGTGGTTCTGGTGGACGCATTGTTGTGGCACAGCCAACAAATGTTACACAAAGTCAATCCGGTAGTCAAGGTGCTAATAATACTACCACAGGTTTAGCAGTTAGTTTGACACAAGGTAATGAAAACGCAAGTATGGATAAATTGGTTGGTGGACGCAGACGTCGCACACGCAGAAACAAAAAATCAAAAAATCGTCGTAAATCGCGCAAATCAAACAAAACTAGAAAATCGCGTAAAATGAAAAAATCCAGAAAAGTCGAAAAAGACAAGACGCACCCGAAGAAAAAAAACAAGAAGAACACGAAGAAAAACTACTAGTCATTCCCATTAAAAATTGATATTTAATGTGATTTATATTGTATAAAACAACTATACAATATAAAATGTGGCTACCCAAACATACAAATAACGAGATGTACATAGGAAAAATGGCACGTATTTATTATAAAGATGGGTATCATAAA
>JGI20154J14316_10001809_pt1 | contig 18599 bp, 16 predicted proteins | sample COG_04_FD_14316 | JGI IMG/M metagenome (IMG submission 14316) | reverse complement strand
CACGCTGGCATCGGTGATGTTGCAGCCTGCGAGGTTGAGTGATTGGAGATTCGAACCTTGTCTTGCTACTTCCAACACGCTGGCGTCTGTGATGTTGTAGCAGCCTCTGAGGTTGAGTGTGTGGAGCTTCGAACATCGTCTTCCTACTTCAGAGACCGACAAGTCTGTGATTTCGTCGCAGTGTGTGAGGTTGAGTCTTCGGAGGTTTGAACATCGTCTTGCTACTTCCGACACGCTGGCGTCTGTGATTTCGTCGCAGCATGTGAGGTTGAGTGTGTGGAGATTTGAACATCGTCTTGTTACTTCCAGCACGCTGGCGTCGGTGATGTAGATACAGCCTGTCAGGTTGAGTGATAGGAGGTTTGGAAATTTATTCTCAAAAGATCTAAACCATGTATCAATAACAATGTCTGTTTTGTGACGCTCATTCTCTCTATTGACACCCAACATCAGAGTTTCCACCAGCGACGTGTCAATGCGTCTCTTCCACTCTGACTCTGTTGTTCCCAGCATGGCAGAAAACATCATTCGTACCTCGTCATTGTTGATCCATTCTTTTGGTGCTTGAAATAAAATGATCTTGGCCGAGTATATTTCTTTAGAAATGAAACAAGCGGCGCCACCCCTTTGAACGTGAGTAACAACACGAGGGTGCGCATGACCGCCACACTGAAGTCACCGTTGCGAAGGAGCACTGGGAGCAGAGTGGACACGGGCGTGGCAAAGCAGGAGCGCTTGGAGCTCATGTCAAAGAGTTTTAGTCGGGAATGTTTTTCTGTTTTGAACCTTGGTCAACAACCCTTGGAATATTTTTGGCCAGTCGCAGGAAAATCGCAGGAAAATCGCACGACCAGGTACAAGGGTTATGGCCAGTCGCAGGAAAATCGCAGGAAAATCGCACGACCAGGTACAAGGGTTATGGCTAGTCTGATTCGCTTTTTAATATTTTTCATATTTTTTCAAACGATTTCTTAAAATGTTTACTAATTCTAATATGTTTATATCTCTAATACTATTAAATAACCTCTTCAAGATGGATATAATTTTTTTTTTCTAAGACCAACTCACAGTGGGTCCAAAGTTTTCCATTTCTTCCGACACTGACAAAATTAAATTTTTTATTTTTCTGATAAAAAATTTTCATTGTTTTTAAAAAAATGTTTAAGATGTGTAATATATTAGAATTCACCTAAATATGAACCAAAAACATTTTCAAAATCCCTAACCCTAACCAAAAAATTAAGTAATTTAATTGTTTATAGCTTGTAATGTTCTGAAAACTATGCAAAAATGTGTTTAAATGTTCTAATTCCCATATTATCGACAAAATGAAAATGGCCAAAAAAAAAATCTCAACCTGGTCCGGACCTTTTTTTTTGTTGTTCTGGTCTTACCATGTCCATAAATAATGATCTCTGCCTTCACGCACATCAGTGCCCCATCACATACCAGCGAATGATTGACCCTGTCATCGCGAGCGATGGCTTCACGTACGAGCGTGAAGCCGTTCAGAAGTGGCTTGAAACCAATAGTACGTCACCAATGACTGGTAATCAAATGGACGATAGACTGACTTCAAACCAAATTATGAAGACACAGATCAAAGAGTGGTTGGACGAGAACACTTGTCTCAGTGGGTTGCGAAAGCAGCTGGAGACACTGCATGGAGCGGTTGCCATGGCCTCCACACCAACGGAGACACTCGATGCACTTGGAGTTATTGGCAAACTGGTGTCAAGAGCTAAAGAAACAAATATTTGTATTCTTGGACCAAAGGGAGTTGGAAAAATGAGATTGATCATTAAAGCAACAGACAACTTGTCGGAGGAAGTGACAAACGCACTTAATACTCTTGAGCAGCAGTGCATTGGCAACGTGTCCGAGCTAAAAGAGTTCCATGCACGCGTAGACAAGCGATATACAACCCTCCAGCAAGTAAAGGACATGTGGGGTGGTGATAAAAAATTGAAAAGTGCTGCTGCTGCTGCAAAGAAGACACAAGCAACCGTCCAGACCAAGTTTGATGCAGTGAAAAGAGAGTTGGATGCTGCAACTGAAGCAAACACGAAGAAACAGAAAGCACTGGAACATTTCAAGAACAAAACTTCGATGTTTGAGACATTGATGAGAGAGCTGGAAAAAAAGTGTGGGACAACGGAACAGCAGCTGGTGTGCATGGAGGAGTTGGTGGAAAAAAATGTGAGTAGTTCATTGTCTTCTTCTTCTTCGTCATCATCTTCAACAGCTGTTGGTTCGAAGCGTGGTTGCTCCTCTATTTCTTTGCCCTCCTCGTCAAAACGTAGAAAGAAAGAGGACTTTCTCTCCTTTGTGAAATTACATGTTCCTGACTGGACGAGGACAATCAAAAAAGAACTTCTGAGTGGTAATCGAGTGAGAATTAAACACAGTGTCACCTCACCAAACGGCCAAAAGTTTCACTTGTTGGACAAACTCAAGATTCACTTAGGAATGACAGAGCATTCAGGTCAATGGTTATATGAGGAGGGAATTGGGTATTTTTATGGTTCTGATTTCAAGAAAGAGGACTCAGAGCGTGGTCAAATGATGATAGAGGTCTCTGCATCTTCTGGTTTTCCAATGGCAGTGGCAGAGTGTCATTTTTGTGGTTGGAATGGTTTGGAGGAAGACGAAAAGAAAGCGTTTGAAATGTATTTGAAGATTGAAAAGGAAACAAATGGATACCATTGGGCACAGAGAAGTTTGGGTGTTTGCTACAGAAACGGATATGGCACAGAGCAAGATTACGACAAATGTTTTGAGTTCGCGACAAAAGCAGCAGAGCAGGGGAACGGTCTAGCAATGCACGGTTTAGGTATTTGTTACAAAATTGGACAAGGATGCGAAAAAAATGACACCAAATCTTTTGAGTGGCACGAAAAAAGTGCACAGTTGGGTGATAGTCATGCAATGTACTGGTGTGGTGTTTCTTACAAAGATGGAACGGGAGTGACGAAAGATGTGAACAAAGCCAAAGAATGGTTGACAAAAGCAGTAGCACAAAATAATGTAGATGCACAAGAAGCATTGGATGAACTTAACAGTGTTGAGGAAAGCGAGGAACATGTTGAGGAAAGCGAGGAAGAAGAGGGAGACTGGTTGTGATTGTTTACATCAAAATACTTTTAAAATAATAATAATACATAATTAACCAATCTCCCAGAAAATTGTCCCATCATTGTTTACCAATAGAACCCACACAGAGGGAAATCATGTTAGGGTTCAAATATTCTAATTCACATTTAATCCTGGACGTTGACGAAGATGTCTTCCACGGAAAAGCGCTCTTCATTTCACAGCTCACAAAAAATCGGTATATATAGATTCTCTGTCATAGATAACTCCTAGAAATGTCCTTTACAACAAACATACCAAGATCAATTGGCGCAAACGAATGGACACAACAACACACAGAAAGACAACAAACAGAAAGACCACTTGATAAAATCTTAGCTATGTCGCTCGAACAAGACGACATGGACCGTTATATAACGCGCCAGCAATCGGATGATATTGTGGGTCAATGTTTTGATGAAAACTGGGAACCAACAAATACTATCAATTGGAAGTTATATAGTAAAGTGATTCCAAAACAATACTCTTCGAAAATTGTAGTATCCAGGCAGCAGGTCATTGGCAGAACACAAATTTATGATAAAAAGCTGTGGCTTGACTACGAAGACAAGGACCATGCGCAAATAAAACAATGGTTAACAGAACATGGTGACGAAATCATTCAGACAAGTCAAATTTTTTTACACAGTTACCCAGAATTAGCAGAATGCCATCACTGATAGTGACAAAGATGACTGGCCGCATTTAGAAGGTATAAATTATGACGAAGCACTATTCAACGGCTGAGGCCACATAGTGCTACTGAATTTATTTAAATTTCACACTATATAAAGAATACACATTCCTATAATATGTCGTCCATACAAAAACGTACTCACGCTAATGAAGCACACTTCTCTCCTCATATTGAACAACAACAATACATAGGTGCACACCCAATGCTGCAGTTCCAATCCACAGCAGCAGTTGTTAAAAAAATGGACCACCTTGATGATTATATTGAAGTGAATCCATTTCAACATTCTGAAGGACTAACACAAGCCGCCAAATCGGCTGGTTCTTGGTTCAGTAAAAAGGCCAAAGCAACCGGCAAAATGGTAGCAAAAACGGCCAAAGCAACTAGCAAAATGGCAGCAAAAACGGCCAAACAAGTAAACAATAAGTTGGCAAAAAGAAGAGCAGACAAAGCTGCGAAATCTATCGTAGCGGCCCTTCGGAAAGGAAATCAAACAGTTGACAGAGAACTGAAAAATGCGTACCAAGTGTTAGAAACACAAAGAAGAAACGATGGCAAACCTCCCTCAGGAGATAGTCTAGCTAAAAAAGAATTACTTGAACACATTCGTAAGGAAATATGGGCGCAACTTGAGCTGACTCGGCGCAAAAATGGTGAGACAGAAGCATTTGACAACGAATTACTAGGAGCATACAAATATCTGAAAGAAGAAAATTAAATCATTCGTTTTATTTTACAAACAAGAACACCCACAACTGTAGGTCCTCAGATGCCTGTTTACATTGGAGATGACCGATTTTAGTTTTGATTACGCTGTACTTGTTTTGGGACGCTTGTGCGGGTTTTTTTCGTCCAGACACTCATATAACACAGTATTGCACATTGATAATTTATGCATGCTTGTGTCTGTCTTGTGCTCTAAAATTGTGCGAATGCGTTGGATGTACGGCTCCAATTTGTTCTGTGACAGGTTCGTTGCAGAGAGTTCTCGTCCAGTGTTGTTTCTTTTTCCTAAGACAGTACCAAGTCCCTTTGAACAATGTTGCTCCGACTCAAACCGGAGCAACATTTCCAAGACCTTTCCCAAACCCTTTTGATGCATTTGGACAGCACCATTATGAAAAAATTGAAACGTGTATCTATCTGTACCATAACGACGTCGTTTTAGTTTGAACTTTGAACAAAGACCCTCGAATGTTGCTTTAGAGACATTTCCCAATCGTAATTTAGTTGCATTGCAGAATGGTTCAAAGTTCTCTGCCTCATTGTCTTGGTCTTCTTCGTCGTCCGAGTCTTCTTCTGCTGACTCCTCTGCCGAGTCCTCTGCCGAGTCCTCTGCTGACTCCTCTGCTGACTCCTCTTCCTCATTGTCTTGGTCTTCTTCGTTGTCCGAGTCCTCTGCCGAGTCTTCTGCTGAGTCATCTGCCGAGTCCTCTGCTGAGTCATCTGTCGAGTCCTCTGCCTCATTGTCTTGGTCTTCTTTGTTGCCCGAGTCTGTTGAGTCTTCTAAGCCGCATGGGTCCTTCGGGTCATTAGATTCGTCTTCTTTGGTGTCCTCTAAGCCGCATGGGTCCTTCGGGTCATTAGATTCGTCTTCTTCGATGTCCTCTAAGCCGCATGGGTCCTCAGGGTCATTAGATTTGTCTTCTTCGTTGTCCGAGTCCTCTAAGTTGCATGAGTCCTCCAGGTCACCTGATTTGTTTCGGTCTTCTCCAGCGTCTCTAGAGACGCCTTCCAAGTCTCGAGAGACGTCCTCTGCAGTCTCTTCATTTGTTATTGACAACAAATACGATACTTCAAAATCGCCAAAAAGGGGCGTCGAGGATGTCGACACGGGACACGGAGCTGTCGATACGGTCCAGGGAGACAACGGGGACACTGGCATGTCATCTAATGGCATGTCATCCAAAGGCATATCATATAACATAGTTAGGTGGTCGTCTTTATCAGGATCCCATGGTCTCGGTAACGACATGATTGCAATTTAATTTTAATATTAAGAGAGTCTTAATTTAAATTAAAATAATTTAATTTAATTTAAATTAAAATTTAATTTAAATTTGGGCAGCGCGCATATGTTTGTCATAAGAGAGTATTAAACTAGCAAGATATTTAATAGAAAAAAAATGCGTGCCTGGTCTAGAATATTAAAAAAACACACGCCTTTGAGGTTAGGGCGTTGGAATACAGCCAATGCTGAACGAAAATCGGAATTGGCGAATCACGACCACTGTGGTGGACCACAGTGTAGTAAAGTCGAAATGACGAAACATTACGACAGTAGTATGGATTCAGCAGTCTGTGCATTACAATCATTTGACTTGTATCCAAAAGAAATAAAACCTCCAAATGCTGAACCGTTTAATAAATATTTGAACTGATTTATGGACAGAAATTCAGTATATAAATATCCTTGTACCATTTATATGAACTATACAATCAAGCAAGAGGAAGAAGACAGACCAAAACAAAGATGTTGTGTTCGCATGTACATGTTTGTTGTATATCTTGTCCTGTTGATATTGGCCTCCATATTTGTAAGTATACTGACCCCCCCAATACATGGCAAGGTTTCTAGAGATGGTTGGAGCCGCAGGCGGTATCAATGGTGTAGTCTTGGTGGGACACCAGAACAATTACGTCTGCACAATGACGGTGACTCGCGGGGGTGTAACACAATTGCGTATGACCCTAACCCTAACGATTCTGTCTTGTATTTACAACGGCATATTTTCAATAGTCTGGTGGCGTCTGTTGTACTAAACAGTATGTTACTGATTTGGTTATTCCTTTCTTGGTGTGAGGATTTTCCTCCCCAAATGGCAACATGTTGTTGCGGTCTCCACCGTCCAATTGGACGGTTGGTCATATTACTAGTCAACGGTGGTTTTTTTCTTGGTGTTGCTGTCAGACTGTCTGAAATTGAAAATGTCACAACTGTTCACAACATGGAAAACAATATTTATTTCGAAGAATTTAATCCGATTGTAATTACAATAATAGGTCTGGTCTTTTTAGTGATTGAGTTGCTTGCTATTATCATTAAATGGGGTTACGCTAGTAGGAATGGATGTTGCGTGATCAGTAACGGGGGTGTCGGATTATGTTGCACAGTCAGGGACAGGAATGTTCAATTAACACCACTTGAAAAGAGGAAAAAATTAACACCACTTGAAAGGAGGAAAAAAGAAAAGAGATTCCGAGATATACAAAGGATAATATTCAATGACGTCCAAGGGTACCCCCAATATTGAATATTGGAGTGTCCCCACCAAATATAGAGTATGTAATCTCGGAAAAAAGTTGAACACACTAAAGAACAAATATGTAATATTTAAGGGTGATGTATCTTGTAATTAACCATGCAGCTTTTGAATCAAATGTCGACTTGTTGGAAAAAAACATGGTCATTTGCTCCGCTAAAATATTTCCCACCTCTGAGTGACCCTACTACTTTTGGTATTATAATTGCTCAGTGTTTATGGACCTGGGTGATTGTGACTTTTATTAAAGATGAAGTTGAGCCATTGCCGTTTGACGTGGAGAAAGTATTTGGCATATTGACGGCTACGTTGGGTTTTATTTTGCCGTTACAATTGTCGGCCGCCCTCACTAAAAATCATTCGTGCGTTGATAACTACAACGCATTTTGTGGTGATGTGTTGGCCTTTGCATGGGAATGTGTTGGCCTCACGAAAGGTAATAAAGTTACAGAGGAAAAGAGCGAAGAACTTGAAAACATGTTTCACATTCTTGTTGCATTTCCAACTGTTGTGAAGCACCATTTCCGAGGCAGTATTAATCTGTCTTTAGCGACTTCATTAGGCGGTAGCAAACTGATCGATAAGAACGGCAGTCTGAAACAACGGGAACTGGAAGAACTCTACAACCGTCTCATTGTAAGCAACCAAAAAGGCATGTGCGAAGTCGAAATTTGCTTTATGAAGTTGCTCGATTATGTCAAAGATTATGCGGAAGAAGAAAAGAACGTAGATCCGGTGCGCAGGTCATTGCTTGCCACCTGGAATCGTGTCTATAGTTCGTTTGGCAATATCTCTAACATTAGTTCCTACATCCCGCCTGTCATATTTACATATGTCCTGAATGTTGCCCTCGTCCTGTATTCCATCATCCTCCCCTTAACTGTGTACGACCAGGGTCTCAATGCTATTTGGATGGTTGCAATTGTATCGTACTTTTTCTTGGGTATGAACATTGCCGGTCAAAAGGTGGGCAACGCGTTTGCCGCCTCTGAAGATGCAGAAGGATTTCAAAATGTCACCGAGTCGCAAAAAACAGCCACCAAAGCTATCGAACAAGTATGGAAAGAGAGGCGAGGAATTGCACGTTACTCCGCGACGAGAAATACACTAGACTATTTTTAAACGAAAACATTTAATTCAAATTTTTTTAATCAATGCACATTGGTCAGCACGTCTACGTACAAAAAGACGAAATACAATTTCACGTATGGTATAAGGTGCGTATCATTGATATACGTCGTCGAAAACGCCCCGCTTCTCAAGGAACTCCACTTTGGTGTCTTGTGGATGTGTTAACGTGTTGTCAAACTGTTCCTTTGGAATATGTTGTCAAGTACCAAGATGACTTAATACAAGTTGTATCTCGCGACCGTCTGGAAGAACATTTCTAAGCCTTCATGGGTGCTTTTATTGAACGTTGACTCTCATAGTTCATCAAAACGACATCATTGACATCAAATGACCATAAATTATCGTCCGTTGGACGTTGTATACTAATAGTGGATAGTGGAAACGCGTCTCGTGCCAACTGTTGTTGACACGCCGCCACGTGTTCTTGGTAGATATGCGCATCACCAATGTTTATCCATAAATGACCAGGCGTACGCCCTGTTTGATGGGCCAAAAGCGACGTCAATAGGGCAGTGGACGCAATGTTGAAGGGTAGACCCAAGAACACGTCGGCCGAACGCTGCGTCATCATGCAGGAAAGGCGTCCATCGTCCTCTACATAGAATTGATACATAACATGACATGGTGGTAGGCACATTTGTTCTTGCTGCGAGGGACACCATGCTGAGAGCACCATGCGCCTGGACGTTGGATTCGTGTTGATGAGACGAATGATATGTGTCACTTGGTCCACACCTTGTCCTGTGTAATCGGCGTGACAATCTGTGTATTCAGCACCAAAGTGCCGCCATTGAAATCCGTACACAGGCCCAGCATCATAGTCTCTGTCATTGGAATTTCCGTCCCAAATGTGTACTTTCTTCTCTCTGAGTTCTTGTACATTGGTAGAACCACGTAGAAACCATGAGAGTTCCTCGACAATGCCACGCCAAAACATTTTCTTCGTGGTCAACAGTGGAAACCCGTCGGCCAAGTCGCAGTGCAATTGTGTACCGAATTTAGAAAGGACATCTCCATTCCGTGTGACCTTTGGTGAACCAGTGTTGATAATAGAACGTAGTAATTGTAGATATTGGGTTTCCATCTGTCTGAAATAAAACCGTGTTTTTATAGTCGAATATCAATTGTTCTTTAAATTTGATCATTTGCTATTTTATTTTAATTTAAATTAAAATAAAAGCTGGCAATAAAAGCTGGTGCACTTTTATTTTAATTTGTGATTCCTATGGGTTTCCATGTCCGACGTGTCACACGGTTATTTTTAGAAAACAATTAAAACAATATTTAGATTATTAATACAGGAAGACTATCCCAACGTTTCAGAACAATACATAATTTCCATAATTATAGAATATTACACATAAGTTTATTTTTAACTTAGACGCCTAGTTTAATCAGCAATGTTCCAAATGAATGCGGATCAACTGTCAATGATCGAAATGGATGCGGAACAACTGCACGATAATATAACTTCCAGAATCAAGAACGACACTAATCATTTCCATTGCAAAGGTTTGATTTGTCCAATCACAAAGAAACTAACGATAGACCCTGTTGTTGGGAGTGACAGAATTATATACGAGCGCATTGCCTTCATAAAGCACTGTTCAGATAAATCAAAAACCCCCGTTTTCTCCCAAGTTCCCATATTTATTAAAGAGATGATATCTGGATACAAGCGCGGCATTGTTTATTTGGTCAAACCTAATAAAAAAGAGAGTGTTATAATAATTAGTGAAGGAACAGATACTGGGAAATTAGGATATAGCAAAAGATCCGGTTTCACAAGATTAAAGCAATATGGGTCAAAGGCAACAGTCCTTTGCGTTGTACAATGTGATTATTATTGGATGATGGAGGCGCGACTCAAAACTGCATTTGAGAACGAATTTGATTGTCTACCTAATACAAAAGAATCGTTCAATGGCAACCTACAAGCTATGCAGAATTTGTGGTTATCTGTTGTATCGATGATGACAACAGATCTTCGCTCCTTAGATAAAAAGTTGATTTGTAAATTTCAACAGCAGCAAAACGGTCTACCTCCACGTCCACAAGTGTTTAATGCTAATTCAGATGTACCATCGCTGAAGCGTAAAAGGGAAGACGTCGACACAGAAGAATGTGTCGACGTCTATTTGGTAGAACCTTATCACGAGACAAATACTTTGGAACTCAGTGTAATGGAACTCGGTGTAAATTTAGCCGTAAAAAGACAAACAAGTGCTACAAATACAATTTGTTATGTACAGAGACCATGTCCTGGAGTTTTACAAGAACTCATCAATGAATTTCGCAAAGAATTTACACATGTAAAAGAGAATAAATATTTCAAAGGTAACCCACAAGATATGCGGGTTAGATGGTTATCTATTGTGTCGAATAAGATATTGTCTCGTAATAACGGTTCACGCAATCTGTATTCTCAGCGACAGTTTAAAAAACAGCAGGAAGAATGCAAAAAAAAAGAGGAAAAGCAAGCAAAGCTGACAGCAAAGCAAGCAAAGCTGACAGCAAAGCAAGCAAAGCTGACAGCAAAGCAGCGTCGTGTGCAGTCAAAGCAGACATTTGACTTCTTGATGGAAAACCACATGAAGAGTAGTCAAGAGGATGGTCAATCTCACAAGGACATCCGATTGTCTGAGGGATTTAGAGCCTATAAGGCTTGCTGTAAAGCAAGGGGAACAGCTTTTGCAGGGAAACAAATATTTAAACAGTACTCAAAGGACAGCGGCCACGAATGTACAGAGAGCGGTCAGGGTCGTAGAGGAGGAAGATTACAAATCACAGGCTTACGTTTCAACACAGAGACAGTCGAAATCGAATATAAGGATAAAAATCAACCAACTTGGTTGGAATTTAAAGCCTTGTTGTGAAACCCACAAATTTCCATCGTTCCATAACTGTCTTTGCCTTGGAAGCACGCTTTTCCTGTTGATACGTAAAAATAACAAATCGACAACGCCTTTTCTCGGCGCTTGAACAACTAAACCTCGCCGAGAAAAATTAAAATAAAAGTTAGTCGTAGATTAACCCATGTGTAGTCAAAATTGGTCCCATGATCTTATAAATCATATATGTTAAGAGTATTCAAAAATTGTCCCATGATCTATAAATTTGTACAAAAAAAAGATGTGCTCAAAAGACGTAAAAATCACTAGAAAAAGTGAGCCAGAATCGACCCAAAATCAACGTAAAACGACTCCAAAAAAAAAATGCAACAAAGAAGACAATTCCAGTCCTTTTGTGCCCCCACACACAATATTGGATAATAATCACACAAATACTAAGAAAAGAGTCGAAACTTGTCAGTTCCATGACACTACTAAGAACAAAAGTAACAATAAAGGAGATAACGCTGATCAAAAGTATTGTCAAAAACATTGGAAAAAACTCCAACTTGAGAAGTTTGAGCAACCAGTCCCGAGGTCCGTAGGTGGACCGTCTCTCCGCGAACGCGTTCAAAAATTGAAAGCTAAAACAATTAATGACCCTAAAGTGACAAAACAATTAATGAACAATGCACCAACATTGTTAGAAAAATGTATTATAAACCGATGCGAAAGCAGACCAACTTCCGATGTATTTGAACAAGTGATTAAACATGACTTGAAATTAGAGAATGCACCAGATAAGATGTCTGGCGATGCTTCAAAAAATGGTTTGAATATTGAGATCAAATGTTCTACTCATGCCAAAGACTCGAACTTTAATTTTGTACAAATAAGACCGGACCACAACGTCCATTTTTATTTGTTCGTGGGATACAATTTATGGCACGACGACGCACTGGGGAAAGAGTACCTGTTCAAAATACCGAGTGAAGACCTTTACAATATGGTCGTGGAGCATGGCGGTTATGCGCATGGGAGTAAAATGGTTTTACCAACTATCACGTTAGCAACTATGAAGGGGAATGGGTACGAATATGCTTTACGAGTGAATCCTAATGCAGGAAAACGGGTGTTGTGGAAGAAACTTTTGAAATATAAAGTAGAGTATAATCCTAATATTTTTTAAAAATTATTTGAAAACTACTCTTACACCATACGAATTAATTATATTTCATTTTATACAAATAAATCACTTCTTGTCGACCAATGCTATCTTGTCGAACTGTATCCTTCGACATTGAATAATCCAAGGTGTTGAATCTTTCTTTTAGTAGATTGGCGTCAATGTTTGATTTAATCCAATGCCAACTTTTCGGCCTCAACTTCTGTAACTCTTGTTCTACGATTTCGCCGCAATTTGAACCGTACGCTTTCATCACAAAGTCCGCACCGAGCGGTGGAGTGGGTTGATTGTTTGCATCTTTGGAACCGTGTTTCAAAAACGTAAAATCCTCATGAGTTTTGTCGTAGATTACTTTCTGTCGTTGTGGACTGGCTCTTGTCCATATTTGAAAACAACACTTTGCCGACATTTTGGGTTCGAAGCAACATGGTTCCATTGGTAAATCTTCGCTGTGAACGAGTTTAAAATCTAAACTCAATTTGTTTTGGATGCTCACGCGTTTAAACGTGCGTGGAATTATAAACGCAATACAGTCGGCAAACGTCGCGCTCTTATTGAAGAATTTAACGGCGATAGAAGATATTCGACCAAATGGTGGGTTTCCGATCACCAAATATTTTTTGTTTTGTTCGGGATTGAAATTGAAATAGTCCATTTGCTCGATGTCCGGACATTTTGGTTCCACATCGATTCCCTTTCTTTTGGAATGTGGCAACAATTTGAAAAAAGACCCTTTGCCAGCGCTTGGTTCTAAAATCACATCAAAATCACCCACATTTACTATTGTTTGGAGTTGAACGTAATAGTTGGCAGCAATATCTTCCTTGGTATAAAATTGGTCTAATGACATGATATGATTATTATACATATTGGTGTTTAGAAAATTACAAATGTTCGGAATATTTGTTTTTTTCGTAGTCTTTGACGCAAATTATAAAACTATCATCGTTGGTCTACTTCAGTGCAATTTTATTTTAATTTAAATTAAAATAAAAAATTGCATCTACGACTAACTTTTATTTTAATTTAAATTAAAATAAAAGTTAGTCGTTGGTGCTACGCAACACGACGAACAAGCGAACAATCTTCTGACAACAAATATAGCCACACTGGACAATGATGTTTGGACGTAGCACAATCACGCCTGCCACAGCGCCCGATTTCGATGTGCAGGAACGACGTTCTTGTACGGATTTGTTGTGCCTGTTCCTGTTTATGATTTTTTGCGGTGTGGGAGTTGGCATTGGCGTCTTTGGTATTCAACAGGGTCAATCCGAGTCTTTGGTTTACGGGAGAGACGACAACAATAACATTTGTGGTTATAATAATGTCAATACCGAGTGTCAGCGCGATACCTGTGTTTTCGCCGATGGAACGCAGAAACAAACTACATCAGGAGAAATGAAATGGGCTCACACTGTAAAGAAAGACGAACAAGTGGCTATCGACTATGGCACAGCAAGTAAGAAGCTGCAATATGTGGCGTATCCCCGTCTTGCAGCGGATTTGTTTGACGCGGCTCAACAGGTGCGTACAGATGTCCAGTTCTTTGGCATCTGCATTGATGAGTGTCCGAACAAAGCTGGTTGGCAGTGTTCGATGTACGGCAAAGGTTACTTGGCCGACGAACTTGGCATGACAACATGGCCAACATCATTGGCGGACGAAGATTGTCAAAGTTCTGATGGTCGGACTTGTAAAGAAGAACTTGACAATTGTAAGAACCATGGGATTTTGAATCCGACCATGCCCGTTTCGATGCACAAGTACACGTCGGAGAAATGTTCCAGTCTTCTGACATCGTGTTTCTATTCTTCGCTTCCACACACGGGTCTCATGTACAGATGCTTCCCTATGTACAACCGAACCACTTCGTACGCATGTGACGACGACAATGATGGTTTCCCAGATTACAACTTTCCATCATATAATGAGGGTAATCCTGATGGACCACCTATGAATGGTACGTGGCAACAGGAGCCGTTGAGTGACTATCAAACAACAATGTGTGGTACGATGATTACCAAATCTCTTTCCCAAGAAAGCGCATCGCCCAATATTATATATGAACAAATTGCCACCACTGTTGCCGTTCTTGGTCGCATGCTTTCTGACTTGACCCACGGTGCCATTCCTATTGTGATTAGTGGAATGGGAGTCTCTATAGTCGGTGGTTTTCTGTGGTTAATTTTGCTGCGTTACTGTGCACGAGTATTCGTGTGGTTGACGATTGTTCTTGTCGTGTCTATGGAAACGTTACTGACAATATATTTTTACGTCCAAGCGGGCCTGCTCCCGGACACGCCTGGACTCTCAAGTCCAGACAACCAACACTTGGAGGTGTGGAAGTGGGTTGCGATTGTTATGACGGTTGTGCTTGTGATTCAATGTCTGGGTATCATTGCCGCGATTAAGAAGATCAATATTGCCACGAAGATTATTTCGGAGGCATCAAAGGCAGTTGCTGCTATGCCAACATTGCTCGTATTCCCGATTTTCCCGGTTATATTAATTGCCGGTATTTTCACATGGTTTGTCTACATTGCTGTCTGTTTGTACTCAATACCCGCCACCGTGTTCGAGACAGTCGACGCATCGGGCGAGGATTGGGGGAAATATCTTCTGGTCCTACATCTTTTTGTTACACTTTGGAGCAACGCGTTTGTTGGAGGTTTCATGACCATGACTGTTGCAGGTGGTGTTGGCACCTGGTACTTTACTGAAGATAACAGTTGGCCAGTGGCTCGCGCCTGTTTCCGCACATTTCGCTATCATTTGGGGAGTATTGCTTTTGGTTCATGTATTATTGCAACGGTCCAACTGGCGCGCGTCATTATGGCATACATTGATTCCCAAACTAGACATTTGCAAGACAAAAATATTTTATTAAAAATATTGATGAGAATCGTGCACTGTATCTTATGGTGCTTTGAAAAATGCATCAAATACTTGACAAAAAACGCTTATATTTTCATTGCCATCAAAGGCACGAGTTTTTGCGGTGCAGCTCTGGACGTGTTCTACTGTCTGAAAGAAAATCTGGGTCAGATGGCGATTGTTGCTGGTATTGCTACATATCTCATGTTGATTGGAAAAGTGGTGATTGTTGCGTCGGCATCATTTACGTGCTTGATGCTGACATCCGACATGGAAACCATATCATCGCCGATTATGCCAGTGGTAGTGACTGCTGCTCTATCTTTTATCGTGGCCTCCATATTTTTAGAAGTCTACGGCGTTGCAATCGATACTATTCTTATTAGTTTCTGTATAGATAAGAAGCAGAAAACGAAATTTTCCAGGATGACCCGACCAAAGTTTGACACTGAGTTAATCTAGCTCAATATTTAAATTAAAAAAGAGTACAACTAAATATTTAAATTAAAAAGAGTACAAAAACTACGTATTTAAATAAAAAATAATTATTAACATGTGGCAATGGCACTATGCTAACAAATGGTTGGAATGTACGCCTGAAAATCAGTTAAAACTATCACAAAGAGCACAACAACCATGTATAGAGCCGATACATTGCACCAATGACGTCGGTGAGCTCTTTGGACATCCAGAAAACGACACTATGTATTTTCGTCTTTTTGGCGAAGAAGAATCCATCCGAACATTTGTGCGTCAAGGACCAAAGTCGAGAGAAACGCCCATTTACGTGGTCATTGACCGTTCTTTGCGTCACATTTTATCGTACAAAGCTGGTCGTCATCTTTTTCGTCAAAAAAAGCCATCAACTGTCCGAAAGGAGTACCGTGTTGGAACGGAACATTATATTGCAGAAGGTGGTCATTTATACAAAATGATGGATGGCCAAGTCAGACGGCTGCATTGGCAAAGAACAGATTTGAGCAAATCACAGCTGGATGCAATGACTGCGACGCGTTACAAGTGGGAATTTAAGAGCATGTTTCGTCTGGAGCGAATGCGTAAAGCGGTAGAAAAAACCATCGAACAGTTGGAAGAATCTGTTGCTGCTACAGCGCTCGCAGAATTGTTTGAAGAATTTGACCCAAACTTGGACGTGACTGAACACGGGCCTTATCAATTCGATGATTTTCTGGTGGCACAAGGTTTGCATGAAGTGGCCATACATGTCATGGAGAATTACCATGCGGACGAGCCCACTGACTGGTTGGAATTTGACGCATTGACAAATACCAGAATTGAAAGGGCTCGTGCGGAGAAGCGTCCAATGGTAAACATCATGGTTCGTGGTCATCAATACGTGATTGTCTTTGACAGTGGTTCAGGTGCATCTGGACAACCACCTGTTATCATACGACCACTGCGTTACGAGCGTATTCTGACTTCCATTGAAGAAAATTTTGGACGTGCTCGTTTGAAAAAACTCTACAACAGTCTCGAAGAAATTGGGTGCAACCCACGTCTGTTTATGATGGCCTTTATGTCCAATTCGAACAATCTTCATGAAATGATTCCTGTAGAACATCAAGAACGTATTCTCGAATTAATCCGCAGCGTTTCGATGGGCACGGCTCTTCAGAATCAATTACCACCATTATTGGAAAAATATAAAGAATGTGATATCCGCCTATCGTCGACGGAAAGTTTAACCCCGAGACCACTGGAAAGTGCTCTACGCAAAACGTTGGTCACCGGACTACGTGTGCCAGATGAATTACGGGCATATTGTCCCACATTTCAAGACATGATTTCCCACATTCATACTACTCAAAGTTGGCAACTCGGAAAAGGTGCACATGTCTGTGACCTTTGTTCTGTGAAAACAACGGTATTAAATCATTGTGGTAGTGCAAAAGCTTGTCTCAAATGCTGGGTAGATTCGTTATCCAGTAGTGCAATGTCTTGTCCATTTTGTCGCCAAACAGTAGACGACGCCGCATTGACTACTGTCACGACATCCGCACCCAAGCGTGCGAACAAGCGCGAATGCAAGCGCAAACGAGATAGTGACTTTACAACCGCTGAAGATGTGTTGCATGAAATTCAAAAGGATTCGATGTATGCCCACTTTAAATTGGAGGACAGCCAAACAATGCGTAAGTGGTTTGTGGTATTGATGAGAAGGGGGATGTTGCAAAACGGCCAGCTACCAAGAAACATGCAGGCAAAAAAAAGTTTGCGTAGTGCACTACAAGAGTTTAACATATTAAATTAATAACTGATTTGGATTCATTTTGTATACTTCGGACGCTTCTCGGTATGCCTTGAGTATATTGTTTTTGCATGCTGTAAACGCTGGCTTATTTATATTGTACGAATCTAGTGTGTTGGCCTCTGGTAACACGGAAGCCAAATATCCGTCTTTGTCAATCACTTGTACTCCACCCAAACACAATCCTCCTTTCATGATATATAATATAGACACGATAAATATTTTAATTGGAAATAGAGCAGGAGTTTGAACTCCAAGGGGGATTTTTTGTGTTAATAGACGCCAAAATCGACAAGTTAAGGAGGAATAATGAGAGACCACATCGTCAATGGTTCTTTTCTGTGGCAGAAGATTACGAAAAATGTGGCGCCGGTTCATCTGGTTGATGTACAGTTGTACAACGTGTGTGAAAACAACGGATTGTTGTTTTTTCTCGCATGTTTTCACATATTTAAAGACCACCTTTTCAGCCTCATGCTTCATATCGACGTATTTACGTTGTTCCATGTACAGTCGATCTGCTGAAAACAATATCGCCATCACCTGTTTCTTAGAAATATACAAATGTTGTTGTTCTCGTATTGTATCGGAAGACTCCTGATTCACTTTGAAATCGGTATTACGGACCAATTTAAGAGGGTCCTTATTTTCCTGGTGAGTGGCTGTCACGCGATGTCCGGTAAACCAGGTGTCAGATTTGATAGAATCATACCGGATGCCAGAAATTCTACAAATGTAACCACCGTCTAAGTGGTCCACGGATGTACATGAACATTGTTCATCACACCAATGTGACTGACCCGTACTACAACACATATATAAATTACGTATCTGACGTTTCAATGTTCCTTTGTTCGCCCATTTGGGATGGTCTTGACACATACTCCGTATACATATGTGCGTTTGACCTCCTTTTATCCAAACACCACCGATCACCTGCTGTATGTTACAGGTATCCATGGAACATTCATGGCCGGGACAATGACACCAATTCGAATGCGTAGCCTTCCAGTGGTTACACAGTGTCGACTCCATGCTCTCTTGATTCATTTCGTGTACCATAAATGGGTACCCAAATACATGATCGTAGTCTGATGACAGGGATTTATGTCTGAGCATCTTAGTCCAACAAATTCAACCTTTTGAATAAACGTAAATCACGATACCCTCTTACCGTCTTATTCGACGTTTCTCTCAGTGCTGCCCCCTTACG
>JGI20154J14316_10001801_pt1 | contig 18648 bp, 16 predicted proteins | sample COG_04_FD_14316 | JGI IMG/M metagenome (IMG submission 14316) | reverse complement strand
ATAAGTTTTTAAAGATGATGTAATAAATCAAGGGTGAATACACCTATAGCTTTGAGTTGAGTGGCTGAAATATTATTAATATCATCCTCATGATGATGCCAGTAGCTCATTTTTTGAAAGTCTCCAATTATATTTAAAACCTTAGCTCCAGCTTGATGCAGAGGGATATGGTCATCGAGGATATTTAGTTTTGCCTTACTTAGATTAAAACTATAGTCTTGTTTTTGATTACCTTTATAGAGATTCAAGGCTGTTTCCTTGAGCTTTGCATCTGCAGTTTTACTCAGTAGAACTTTATAATTAGAATCACCTATAAGATCTAAATTGATGACATAGGTAGGCTGTTTTTCAAAATGTAATTGATAAGCTTTTGCAAAGTAACTAGATCCATAAAGCCCGTCTTTATGATCATTATTTTTATAATGCATTCTAGAGCCAAAGGCTTCTTCCCCATCAAAAAACACAAAGTTCGTTGATTTGGCTAAAATTGGAGCTTTTTTGGATAATAGTTGAGCCATCTCTAACATCACTCCAATCGAAGCAGCTGAATCATTAGCGCCTAAAAAAGGTTTTTTAGATTTAGGAAGATATTTGCTTTCGTAATGACAGCTAATAATTTTATTGGCTAATTGAAAATCCGTCTTTGTATCAGGAGCATAATAAGCAATAAGATTAGTAAAAGTAATGCCACCTATAGGGGTTGAGCTTTTAAATTTTTGCTCATGAACTTTCCATCCATATTTAGCTAATTCTCCTATAATATACTTTTGAGTGTGTATTAATCCTTGAGACTCGCTAACTCTAGGACCAAATTTAAGGATATTAACACAGTGCTGATACGCTCGTGCTGATGAAAAACTACTAAATACTAAGGGTAAATCCTGAGCTAAAGTAAGGCACAGTAAGCTACACATAGTTAAACTAAAATAGTTTAATCGTGTAAATAAGCTCTTCATTGTTACTGAAGAGGAAGCTTAACTGTTGTCTTTGAAGATTTTTAGAATTCTTTCTAAATCTTCTTTGCCGTAGTACTCAATTTGTATTTTTCCTTTAGCATTACCATGTCTTAATGCGACTTCTGTAGACAAGTATTGCTTGAGTTCTTCTTGAGCTGTTTGTGCCCAATTAGGTAGTTCGGCTTTAGGTTTTTGCTTAGCTACAGTATTTTCTTGCTCTATTAACTCTTTAGCTAATCTCTCGGCTTGGCGTACGCTGAGCTTCTTATCTAAAATAGCTTTTCCTAGCTGATGTTGTTTGTCTTGATCTTTGATAGAAAGTATGGCTCGACCATGACCTGAAGTTATTTTTTCCTCCATTACGAGATTTTGTAAATTCTCAGGTAGACTAAGCAGGCGAATAGTATTACTAATACTAACTCTAGATTTACCTACTTTTTCAGCGATGACTTGTTGTTTGAGACCAAACTCATCGGATAAGCGCTGATAACTAAGAGCTTCTTCAATCGGGTTAAGGTCAGCACGTTGAATGTTTTCGATGAGAGCCATCTCCAGTACTTCGCTATCGGTTGCATCTCTTACAATGACAGGTAGATGCGTTAGCTCAATGAGCTGACTTGCTCTTAATCTACGTTCTCCTGCAATAAGCTCGTATTTACCATCTACAATACGTGCAATGAGAGGTTGAATAATCCCGTTGCTCTTTATAGAAAGTGATAGCTCTTTTAACTCTTCTACAGCAAATGTTTTTCTGGGCTGTAAAGGACTAGGTACAATTTCCTCAATAGCTATATCTAGGACTTTATCTTTTTCTAAGCTACTGGCTTTCATCAGTGCGCCGAGTCCTTTTCCTAATACTTGTTTAGCCATATTACGTAATTATAGTTATTATCTCTAATACTTACCTTTAATGCTCTAATAAAGTCAAGCCAATCTAAGTAATTCATATCTAATTTTTCAAGCTAGATTCAGCTTGTTGAGCAAAAAGTATTTTTGTGCTTGCATATTTGAATATTTGCCTTAGGTTTTCGTCTATATTTCAATTATGGGAACACAAGATAATAAAATCAATAAAAGAAAGCGCCGCAAGCTCTATTTAAAACGTAAAGCAGCAGCTCATAACGTAGCTAAAGAAAAAGCTGCTAAAGCTGCCAAGTCTGCTCCTGCTGCTAAAAAATCTGCTCCTGCAGTGAAAAAAGCAGCAGCGAAAAAAGCTCCTGCTAAGAAAGCAGCAGCGAAAAAAGCTCCTGCTAAAAAAGCAGCAGCGAAAAAAGCTCCTACTAAAAAGGCTCCTGCTAAAAAAGCAGCTCCTAAAAAGTAAGTTTTCATTATGCATGGTTTATTAGCATAAGTTTTTCTTATGAAACCATGGATTTACGCTTTTGATTTTGATGGTACATTTGTATCATCAAATCATCCTCAGCCAGCCATAGAGTTGGCTGATTTTTTGTCTTCTAATGACGAAAATCATTATTGGGGAATTAATACAGGTAGAAATTTTGATTTCTTATACAAAGATTTACAGAAGCTAGGTCTGAACATAGAGCCTGATTTTATTATTGCACGTGAACGTGAGATTTATTTTAAACAAGATGACGGTTGGAGTAAAGACGCTGTGGCCTGGGAAGAGTGTTTAGATAAGCATCTTGAGTTATTGGAGAAGGGTAGCTCTTTTTTTACTAGAGCAAAAAGCTGGCTAGAGCAAAACACTCAAGCTACTTGGGAATTTGAAGATAATTACCTTCAGGGTGTTGTAGGTCAAAGCCATGAAGAAATATTAGCTTTTATAGAATGGATTAAGCAAGATATAGCAGGGCAAGACCTCGAGCGAATTTTACATTACGAATATAATACCATCTATCTGCGTTTTGGTCATGCAGGTTTTAACAAAGGTCAAGCTTTGCAAGAAGTAGTGAAAAAACTAAATGGTTGTGTTACTCAGACGATAGTTGCTGGTGATGCGGCTAATGATCTTGCTATGCTCAAGCGTGAAGTTGCTCAGCACATTATTGCTCCAAGTAATGCTTGTGATTATGTAAAACAACAAGTTTTAAACCAAGGAGGATGGGTTTCTCATCTAGAAGCTTCACATGGAATTATGGATGGCATAAAGGGTTTAAAGCTTGTCAAATAAATTGATTTACCGTATTGAAAAAACACAATGATTGAGCTAATTAAAACCATAGAAGAACAAGTAATTTCAGCTATTGCAGAGCTAGATTCTTTGCGTTCTTTTGAAGAGGCTAGGCAAAAATTTTTAGGTAAAAAAAGTCAGCTTTCTCAGCTCTCAGGAAAGATGAGAGATTTAAGTATCGAGGAAAAGAAAGAGGTCGGAGCACTGCTCAATCAAACTCGACGATCAGTAGAATTAGCCTTAGATCAAAAATACCAAGAAATTCAAACCATTGAAGACACTAAGCTTATCAATACAGGCGACAGGACGTTACCTGCTAGATTGCCAAGAACAGGAGCTGTACACCCAATTAGCATCATACGTCGCCGAGCAATGGAATCATTAAAAACTTTAGGTTTTGTTATGGCTGAAGGTCCAGAAATAGAAACAGAGTTTTATTGTTTTGATGCCCTAAACACGCCAGCAGATCATCCTGCTCGTAATGAAAAAGACACGTTTTACTTTGATAGCGGTGAGCTACTAAGAACGCACACATCATCTGTGCAAATTCGGACCATGCAAAAAGAGACATTGCCATTACGTATCATGTCTCCAGGATCTGCGTATCGTCGTGATGAGATAGATGCCACACACTTATGCGTTTTTAATCAGCTAGAAGGGTTGTATGTTACCGAGTCAGTAGGTTTAGCTGAATTAAAAGGAGTCTTAGAGGCTTTCTTTATGAATTTGTTTGGTGATGACACGGAGCTTAGATTTAGACCTCATTTTTTCCCATTTACTGAACCTAGTTTTGAAATAGATATTAAGCTTAAAGTTTCAGGAAAAGAAGACAAATGGATTGAGGTCGCAGGTTGCGGTCTAGTTGATCCTGCAGTATTTGATTCAGTGGCTCAATTGCGTGGAGATGAGACTTTTAGTTCAAAAAATGTCAGTGGTTTTGCTTTTGGTATGGGCTTAGATAGACTAGCTATGATTGAGTGGGGGATTGCTGATATTAGAGATTTAATCACTGGAGATGTTCGTTTTCTTCAACAATTTGCGTAATATAAAATGAAATTTTCATATAATTGGTTAAAAGAACTTGTTGATTTAGAAGGGTTCTCAGTAGAAGAACTATGTGATTGGCTCACCAAAGCAGGTATCGAAGTTGAAGACATCCAAGTCAAAGGTATCAATCATGATTTAGTAGTCGTTGCACAAATCAAAGAAGCCGAACAGCACCCCAATGCCGATAGGCTTAAAGTTTGTCAGGTAGATGCGGGCGAGGGTACATTGCGTCAGATTGTCTGTGGTGCAACTAATTACCAAGTAGGAGATAAAGTTCCTTGTGCATTGCCAGGTGCTGTCTTACCTGGTGACTTTACAATTAACGAAGGCAAGTTAAGAGGTGTTGCCTCTCGTGGCATGCTCTGTGCTTCTCAAGAGCTTGGTTTAGAGTTAGTTGATCCAGAGGATGGACTCATGATTTTAGATGAATCAGCTAATTTGGGTGAGAGCTATGAGATTGGACAACCCATTCGACAGTATTTTGGGTATGAGGTGATTCTTGATGTTGAAATCACACCTAACCGAGGAGATTTGCTCTCACACGAAGGTCTAGCTAAAGAGTTAGCAGCAGTCACTCAACGTCAACTTAAAATCGCGCCAGTCACGGGAATTACGATTGCAGAGAATACTACTCAAGCAGTTACTATCCAAGCAGATGAAGTCGTTAATGCTTATTATGCGCTCTCTATTGAGGGTGTAGATGGAAGCTTGGCTAGCACTGAAAATTTGACATCAAAGCTTAGTAGTGTAGGCATTAAAACTCAAAATGCTTTAGTGGATGTCTCTAATTATATTTTACGTGCCATAGGTCAACCATTACATGTATTTGATGCTGATAAAATTAAAGGAGCTTTAACTTTACGCTTAGCAGAAGAAGCAGAGAGCTTTATTGCGCTGGATGAACAGACTTATACATTAAGAGCAGAAGATTTAGTTATTGCTGATGACAATGGTATACAAGCATTAGCTGGGGTTATAGGGGCTCAATCTACAGCTGTTAGCGAAACCACTAAAAATATTGTGGTGGAAATGGCTGATTTTGCCGAGACCTCAATTAGGCCTTCTGCACGTTACCTTAATTTAAGTACAGATGCTTCCTATCATTTTGAGCGTCAAATTGATGGTACGCAGTTAGATAGAGTTGCTCAAGAAGTGGTGAGTGCTTATCAGGCGTATTTTCCCGAGTTAACAGTGATAGGACTTAATAAAGCCAAAACATTAAAGTCTAACCCTAGAATTGTTGAGTTACCAGAGAGCCTGCTCAACCAAACACTTAATGGTTATATATCCATGGATGAAGCTTCTCAAGTGCTGGCTAATTTAGGCTTGATAGAGCAGAATGAAGGGTGGTTAATTCCTAGTTGTCGTCATGATTTAACTCGTCCAATTGATTTAGTTGAGGAAGTCATTAGAGTGATAGGCCTCGATAAAATACAAAGCTCTAGACAGGGAAGCTTTGCCCTACGTGGAGACTTGGATAACTATCATGATTTTGTATGGGATTTGTCGCAACATTTAGCATCTGTAGGCAGTTATGAACTACAAAACATTAAGCTCATTTCTGAAGCTCAATTAGAGCAAATCCTACCAATTAATAGCCTACGTGATGGCGATGTTATTAAGCTGAAATTACCACTTAGTGAGGATCAATCAATACTCAGACCTAGTCTTATTCCTGGTTTAATAGCGGCGGCTGCGCACAATGCTCGTCAAGGGCAGCAAAGTTTCAGCTTTTTTGAGACAGGTCGTGTATTCAGGCATGCAGGAGGAGGCAAAGCACGTAATTTAGAATCTGAAAGTTTAGGTTTATTACTTGCTGGTAATTCAGCTCCAGCTAACTGGAGCAATAGCAGTGCTCAACTTGATATTTTTGATTTAAAAGGCATGGTTCAAGCTATTTTACCACAAACACCACTCACATTTAAGGCTGTTGAAATCCAAAAAGGAGCGGTTGGAGAATCATCATTAGTTAATTACTTGCAAATCGTAGCTGACAAAAAAGCCATCGGCAGACTAGCTATATTGAGCCCTAGCGCTTCAAGAGATTTAGATTTACCTTACCCTACAGCAGTTGGGGAATTAGACCTCAAGAAAGTTTACGAACACAAGAAAGCAGGTATTAACGCAAAAGCAGCAACTATAAATACCTTGCCGAGCTCTAGTCGCGATATAAGTATTGAATGCTTAAAAGCGCTTAATTATGCAGAAATTGAGCAAGTGATGAGCAAAATTCAGCAACCTCTGTTAGTGAATATTGAGTGCTTAGATTTATTTGAAGATCCCACAGGTGAAAAATTAGCAGACGATAAAGTGGCACTTACATTTAGGTTTACGTACCAAGATGCTAAGCAAACACTAAAAGCTAAGCAAGTAGATGAAGTGCACGCACAAGTGATAAAAACTTTGACTGACAAGCTCCCGATAAGCATTCGTTAAGAATTTAATCGATAATAACCTTAGCTTATGAAGCCAGTGATTGAACCTCTAATCATTGATGGATTAGAAGTTCAAGTAATTCGCAAAAAAATAAAAAACACCTATTTACGTATTTGCCACCAAACAGGACAAGTGCGTTTAAGTGTCCCTCGATTATTACCTAAAGCTAAAATTGATACATTTATTCGCTCTAAACGTGATTGGATAGATAAGCATTTAGAGCAAATAAGCCAAAAGCCTAAGATGGTTTCATATGCTTATATATCTGGAGAGTTACATTTATTTCAAGGGCATTTATATGAATTAGAATTACATTTAAACAGCTTAATTAACGAGGTTCAGCTTGACCATAAGAGTAAGCGTTTGGTGATGAAGACTAAACGTGAATTAAGCACAGATCAAAAAGCTAAGTTGCTCAAAGAGTGGTATAGAAGGCAAATGAAACAACAGTTGCCGAGCTTAATCAATAAATGGGAAAAAATAATAGGAGTTCAGAGCAGCGACTGGGGTGTTAAGCAGATGAAATCTCGTTGGGGGACTTGCAATACACAAACTAAAAAAATATGGTTAAGCTTGGAATTGATAAAAAAGCCTACTATTTGTTTAGAATATGTACTAGTGCATGAATTAGTTCACTTGCTAGAACGAAAACATAATAAAGTTTTTTATGCACACATGTCTCGCTACATGCCAGACTGGAAGAGTTACGATAAAATACTCAAAGAATAATTATTTTTTTCAAGCTTGTGAACATTAACCTAATGGTTTAACGTTGTTCATTATGAACTTATTAGGTTTAACAAACAAGAAAAACGAATTCGATCAGATTATCCTTTCAGATCCTAATAATAAAAGAGCATTAGACAATTGGCTAAAAATAGAACTAGCCTATACAAGTAACGCTATAGAAGGCAATGAACTAAGTAGAGATGAAGTTCATGTTATTTTAAATCAAGGTTTAGCTGTAGGAGGTAAATCAATAAATCACCATCTAGAAGTACTCAATCACGCGAATGCTTATCAATGGATAAAAGCTAAAGTCGAAAAAAATGAGCCCATAGATTTAGCTGAAGATGTCAAAAAACTACATCAAATTTTACTCAATGGAATTTCAGATAAAAAATCAGGGCAATATAGAGTCGAAAATATTTCACGAGGCCATTTAAGCAACACTTATCCACATCATTTAAAAGTAGATTATTTGATGCAAGATTTTTCTAAATGGATGAAACTTGATCACGGACTGCATCCTATTGAACTTGCGATGGAAGTTCATTACAGGCTCTTACAAATTCAACCTTTTATTAATTGTAACGGTCAAATTGCCCGTTTAATGATGAACATGATTTTAATCAGACATCATTACCCTATGGTCATTATTAAAAAAAGACACACAATTGATTATAACGCGGCTATAGAAAAAGCTCAAATTACTGGAGACAAGCAAGATTACTTAGACTTTATTGCCAACGCTATGAGTCAAACTTTAGATTCTTCTTTGGATAAATTCTCACCGAATCAAGCCATGCTTATAGATGCAGGTGAAACATTGCTAAAAATAGGACAGTTAGCCAAAGCAGTAGGAGAGAACAATTCCACGATTCGCCATTGGACAAAATGGGGCTTGCTTGAAATTGCCGAAATAACACCGGGAGGTTATCAAATGTATTCCTCCGACATGCTTGAAAGAATCAAACAAATTCATCAATTAAAAAAACAGCGATATACTCTAGCAGAAATAAAAGAAAGCATAAAAAATAACTTTAAATAAGAGCTGATTATCAAATAATTAAAGCTCTAGCAAAAGATATTTTAGAGGATAGTGCTAAGTATTAGTAAATAAGATTTTACTTATCATACAATGATTTAACCCTTATTTAACACTGCTTAATATAGTCTTGACAAAGAAAGTTAGTCTAGGCTAACTCTTGCTTGTTATGAAATTGACAACAACTAACTTTATCACTACTGCTTTACTGGTGCTAACCATAGTTAATTGTAAAAAAACTACTGTTAATCAGGTAGATAATTGGCTACAATCTGAAACTAATAATCAGATAAAAATTCTAACCACAACAGCTATGGTCGCTGATTTGGTTCAAAATATTGGAGGAGATTTAGTCGCTGTAAAGGCCCTAATGGGATCAGAAATAGACCCACATAGTTATCAAACCAAGCTCGGTGATGCTGTTTATTTACAGCAAGCAGACATGATATTTTATAATGGTTTGCACTTAGAAGGCAAAATGGAGTCTAGCCTAGAGCAAATACAGGGGAAACCAGTCGTTGCCATTACCAGTCAACTCACAGAACAAGAACTCCTCAAACCACAGGATGAGTATAATGATCATTATGACCCTCACGTTTGGGGAGACCCTACAGTATGGGCTCGTTGTATTGAGCCAGTTCTAGAGACATTAATTAGCTACGACCCACAAAATAAAACTGTCTACCAAGCCAATGCAAACGCTTACGCTAAAGAACTTAGTGAATTAAAGCTATGGGCAACAAAAATGATAGACACCATACCTACGCAAGCGAGGTATCTTATTACAAGTCATGACGCTTTTTTTTATCTAGGCAGAGCTTACAATATTAAGGTAGAAGGAATTCAGGGCATATCAACCATGGCAGAGGCCAGCCTCAAGCACCAAGTATATTTAGTTAATCTAATAAAAAAACATCAGATTAAAACTATATTCCCAGAGAGCAGCGTTAATCCTAAAGCAATTAGAAATTTAGCAGAAAAATCAGGAGCTCAAGTAAGCTTAGAAACATTATTTTCCGATGCAATGGGAGAGCCAGCAGACATAGCTAATTTTAATGGAATAACCTATGATAAAGGCACGTACAAAGGCATGCACATGCACAATATCATCACCATCACTCAAGGCTTATCCGACTAATGCTGATATTTATTAACTAAATATGAAAGACATAGCTATAGAAAGTCACCAGCTCACAGTTCATTATGACCGTAAAGTTGTATTACATGAGGTCGATGTTTCTATCAAGGCAGGTAGATTAACGGGGATTATTGGTCCTAATGGTGCAGGTAAATCTACATTTATTAAATCAATTATGGGGGTGCTACCTCGCACCTCAGGTTGGATTCAAGTCTTAGGCAAACCCAGCCACCAAGTTAAAAAACAAATTGCCTATGTACCGCAAAGAGAATCTGTAGATTGGGATTTTCCTGTAACTGTATTTGATGTTGTGCTCATGGGAACCTATCCTAAGATGAAATGGTGGCAAAAAGTAGGAGTACTAGAGCGGGCCAACGCTCAAAAAGCATTAGAAAAAGTACAACTAGTAGATTATGCCAATACACCAATTTCAGATTTGAGCGGAGGTCAGCAACAGCGTGTATTTTTGGCTCGAGCATTAGCACAAAACGCTCATATTTATTTATTAGACGAGCCTTTTGCAGGTGTAGATATGGCTTCAGAGCAAAATATTATGCAAGTGCTAAAAGGAATGCGTGATGCAGGTAAAACTGTCGTAGTTGTGCATCATGACCTCTATTCCGCCCAGCACTATTTTGATGATGTAATTCTCCTAAACAAGCGACTCATAGGCGCAGGTGAGTCGAGTGTTATGTTGCAACCTGAATACCTAAGCCAAGCGTATGGGAGTAGTTTGACCCTACTTACCCAAATGGCCCATGAAATGAGCAAAAAATAGCACCTTATGAGTGTAAAACTTCAGTTAGCTAAAACTTTCGCAAGGCTCGATGATGTTTTGATCAACTTCACTTCACGTTTTTAGCTACCTTCGTTTTACCCACCATAAATCACTATTTTTTCACTATTCGTTTTTCACTTAGCCAACGCCACCAGTTTTACGCATCGCTATAGCATCTAAAATCAATCACTTTTAATTCTCCATTCTCAACTTTTAATTTTCAACTCTCCGTTACCTTCGTTTTACTCATCATAAATCATTAACCACTGTTCACTTTTAACTTACTCCTTGGACTATCTAATTATCATATTTTCAGCTGTAATTTTACTATCTATTAGCTCTGCTTTACTTGGGAGTTATTTAGTAGTAGAGGAACGAGCTTTGCTCAGCGATGCCTTGTCTCATAGTATTTTACCTGGAGTTATTCTAGGATTTTTTCTCTCCGAAGATAAGAACCCTTGGTTAATTTGTGGATTAGCTCTAGTTGCTGGAATGCTAGGCACTATACTCATCCACTATTGGAAACAGCATACAAAGCTCAAGCAAGACAGTTTACTAGCAGTCTTGTTAGCAGGTTTTTTTGCTATAGGTATCGTCCTTGAGTCTATCTACAACCCAGTTGGAGTAAGGTATTTCCTCTTTGGGCAGCTTAGCTCTGTTAACCAGCAAGATTTATTATTTATAGCGGGGCATACCTTAATTACAGTTATTTATATCACTGTATTTTGGCGCCAATTACATATGCAGAGTTTTAATCCTCAAGTCGCTAACCTTTATTTTAATGGGCAGTCCATCGTCAAATGGGGCTTTGAAGTCTTGTTAATCATTGGTTTAGTTTTAGCTATGCAGGCGGTAGGAATGATACTCGTAGCTGCATGGTTAATTATACCAGCACTCAGTGCTAGATTTTGTGTAGATAGACTTATTAGCATGCAATTATGGTCCATTATATTTTCCTTAGTATTAAGCTCATTAGCTGTATGGCTATCTTGGATCTACCAAGGACTAGCTGTAGGGCCATTAATGATACTACTGTTTGCAATTGGCTTTGTTATCGCTTTTTTAGTATCTCCTAAGAAAGGCCTAATCAAAGGTATCTATTTAAATTATTTAGATAAACAGCAGCATTACCATGAGCATAATCTAAAGCTAATTTACAAAGCCCTCGAAAAAAAATCAGCAACCCCTCATCTAAACATAGACTTAAATCAAACATTTAGTCTGCTTGAAATAGCGCACCAATTACCTATGATTAGTCTTTCTGATTTAGACAAGCGCTTTAAAAGCCTATTTAAATCACAAGAGCTACTATGGCTCGAAGAATCCAAACAATGGCAACTAAGCCAAAAAGGGCAACAAACAGCCAAAAACATGGTGAAAAAGCATCGTCTCTGGGAGTTATACCTAAGCCAAGAAGCCAATTACAAAGCAGACCACGTGCATCTACCAGCAGATAAAGTCGAGCATTACCTAGATGACAAAGCACTAGAACAATTAGACAAGCTCCTTGGCTACCCTAAATTAGACCCCCACGGCAAGCTGATTCCTCGTTAACAATCATCATGGTAAATTTTATAATACAACCTTGGCAAGACATGGGAGCTATAGGGCTACTCATGTTACTGATGTCTTTGTTTATCGCTCTACCTGCAGCACTATTAGGAAGCTTCCTTGTGGTACGCAAGATGGCAATGACTAGTGACCTCGTCACCCATAGCGCCATTCCAGGCTTAGTTATTGCCTTTTTATTTGTCGGTAATCTAAGCTCTGTATGGTTAAACTTAGGAGCCATTATAAGCTCACTATTAGCTGTGTTCATAGCCCAATGGTTAGCTACCTATCGCCCCATTAAAAGCGATACAGCAATAGGGACTATACTCACCAGTTTTTTTGCCTTGGGAATTTTAATCCTCTCTGCCAAGGCTAGCACAGTTGATCTAGACCCTGATTGCGTGCTTTATGGACAACTAGAGCAGCTAGTGGGAGCTAACCTCATTGAGATAGGAGGGTTGATAGTAGCTCGTGAATTACTCTATTTTATAGGCCTATACATACTAGTGATATTATTTGTAATAACTAATTACAGAACTCTACTTGTATCGAGTTTTGATGCTAATTTTGCCAAGAGCATCTGGAAACGTCTCAATCTATTGCATTATGGACTCCTTGCTATGATTGCACTCATGATGGTGCAGGCTTTCCAAGTAGTTGGAGCTATTCTTATGGTTTCTTTTCTCATTACTCCCGCAGCGACAGCCATACTCTGGTGCAAACGCCTACCGCAGATACTCATCTTTGCCTCGCTTTATTCAGCCTTGAGCTGTGTCATAGGCTTTTACTTTGCTTATTATATCAATGCAAATACAGCTAGTTTTATAGCAGTTATCAGCTTTGTAGGATTTGTCCTAAGTTGGCTAATCAAATTAATCACAACCAAATTATTCGTCTCACAGAGCCAACTCAAAGCTCAATAAACATAGCTTTACTTTTGAGACAATCTAACCTAATTTTTAACCATGGCTGAAGCTCAAAAAACCATTGCTATTGTATTTGATTATGATCAGACGCTTAGTCCTCATTACATGCAGGATGACGTGTTATTTCCTCACTATGGTATCGATCCAGCTCCTTTTTGGGATAAGTGCAACAAGCTAGTCAGCGAGGGTTGGGATAGTGAGCTTGCTTACATGCATGAACTCCTTAACAACCTACAAGTTGACGGAGTCAGCAATCAAAGCCTCCGTGAACTAGGCAAAGGATTGAGATTTTTTCAAGGCGTCGAAAATCTATTTGAACAATTACCTGAGGAATGCCTATCAGAAATCCACAAGAGCGCAGGCATCAAAGTCGAGTATTACATCATCTCATCAGGACTCAAAGCCCTCATCGAAGGCTGCAGTCTCAATTCTCATTTCAAAGCAATTTTTGGTTGTGAATTCTCAGAGGACGGCAATGGGGTCATTAATTTCCCTAAACGAGTTATATCACACACCAGCAAGACTCAATTTTTATTTAGAATCAACAAAGGACTCCTAGGCTACGACGAAGACGTCAACGACCACATGCCTGATGAGCTACGTCCTGTGCCATTTGAAAATATGATTTACATAGGAGATGGACCCACAGATGTACCATGTTTCACCGTAATGAACCGTAATGGTGGACATGCTATCGCGGTCTACAACCCTAATGACCAAACAGGCAAGAGCTTTGACAAGTGTTATACACTCTGTAGCCACTCTAACCGAGTCAAATATATCGCTCCTGCAGACTACAGACCACATAGTCATCTCAGACTCATCCTCAAAAACATGATTAGCGAGTGTGCCAACAAAATGCTCAGCAAAGATTTAAGAGAGAGACAGGACAACACCGTCTCAGCACCTAAATTTTAATTTTTAAAGACTACACTAAACACTATGAAAAAACTATTACTCTACATATGTGTATTATCAACTAGTTGTTTCCTGCAAGCGCAAGAACAGGTGGTAACGAATCAATCTGTATCATCAAACTACGAATGGACGACTGATCACATGCATGTTGGTGTTAGATGGCAGCCTGTAGGATCAGATCTTAATTCTATAGCATATGATGCCTCAAGTCCTATGATTGCTCAAGATTCTAGCTATGCAACTTTTTGGATTGGTTGGAATTCTATGGAACCTAAAGAAGAAAATATTAATTATTCAACTAAAAACACATCTTACTTTAGAACCATTGAAGCCGCTGTTAATGAATGTGTGAAAAAAAATATAAAAGTTGAGTTTGTTATTTTTGGTTGTCCTAAATGGGCATCAATAAGTGGAAAAGCAGGTTTGGAAGCTCCTAAACCAGATATGTTTAACGCATTTGTAACACGTTTGGCAACGTACTTTAAAGGAAGAGTCGGCGCCTATCAACTCCACCATGAATCAAATAATCAAGGGATGTTCAAAAATGGAGATATAAATTATCTCATGTCTGAAATATTTATCAAAGGAGCAAAAGCTGTAAAAGCTGTGTACAATACTCATCCAGCTGAGCCTGTCATTATTTCTACTTCTGGACTATCTCCTTGTAGAGGTTGTGGACCTTTGGCTGGCTTAGGTGTCGATGCTAATGGAGAACTCCTCAGAGGAGGTCCCGCAGTCAACTCCTACCTAGATAAGGTGATTGCTAATACTGAATTAATGGAGCACATTGACACGATTAACATCAACATGTCAGATGCTAATGATGGTTATGGTCATATGGATGATATTTATGTTCCAAGTACATGGGGGATGTATGACCTTATTAGAAGCAAGCTAGATAAAGCCGGCTATGACTCTAAAAAAGTGTCATCCGCTGAATCTTGGATTGTATGGGATGCTGGATCTCCTGCTGTCGATGTGACAGGTGATGGAATAAAAAATGAACAAGATGCCTACAAAAAAGCAATAACTCTCATAGGACAATGTTTAGAGCGTGGACTAAACATGGTTAACCTCCCATGGAAAGATAACAGCAGTTCTTGGTCGATGGGTTTAACTAAATTACGAGATTATGACGGCAAAATAAAATTAGCTGACCCATCAATTGTGATTCCTGCCGCAGATGGTGGCGCTGATATAGTCACAGAAAAAATTAATTCTGTAAGGCTAGATAATAATGGAAAACCTTACATAGAGAAATCTACGAAAAACCCTTTTACCATTGCTAACTATATCAACCCAAGTGACCCTAACCACCTACATTACTACATATGGAGATGGTATTCGCAAATTTCTGCAGGAGCAGACGAGGTTATTAGACATGCTATAGCAGGTGAAAAAAATAATGATATCACAGTAACTGGAGCAGGATTTGGAGGCGAAACTTACAGAATCTCTTCTTATAACAAATCAAAAGACAGCTTCACAGTACTCATCTATTCGAATAAAGCCAACGGCAAAAAAGACATTAAAGTCTCAATACCATCTCAAATACAAACAGGTAAATATTACAATAATCAACACTCAAAAATAGACTTCCGTGGCCAAGGCTTTGATAATGGAGAGCTATACACAGCCAAAATATCAACCAAAAACATCAGCAATGTTGACGGTGCCGATGTAAACCTAAAAGAAAGCCAAACATCTGCTCAAACAGTCACAAATAACACTCTAGTAGTCAAAATACCCAAAGCAGAAAAATTCACAACCATCGAGTTTATCAAAAGCCCAACTAAAGATTAATATCTAGGTTTGTGATTGCTAATCACTAGCAGCTCAATTACTGATACTTTATGATGAGTTTTTCACAACTACCTTTGCACGAGCAAATATTACAAGCAGTCACTGAGACTGGTTACACTCAACCAACACCGATACAAGAGCAAGTCATCGGCAAAGTAGTCAAAGGAACAGACGTCATAGGCATCGCCCAAACAGGAACAGGTAAGACAGCTGCCTTTACCTTACCACTGTTATCCAACATGGTAAGCAGTATTGATGAGGCTACCGCAGCAGGCAAACCTAGACATCTACGTTTACTCATCATAGCTCCTACACGAGAACTCGTGCAGCAAATCCACGACAATATCGTCATTTACGCACAATACACCGACATACGCTGTGGAGCCATCTACGGAGGAGTAGGGGACAAAGGACAAATAGCTAAACTCAACTCAGGCTGTGATGTCATTATAGCCACCCCTGGACGCCTACTCGACCTCGTCAACCGTCGTCACGGTAATTTTCAGCAAGTAGAGGCGTTAGTCCTCGACGAAGCCGACCGCATGCTAGACATGGGATTCATCTCAGCGATACGCACCATCGCAAGCCAACTACCCAAACACAAACAAACCTTACTATTCTCAGCGACCATGAACCCCAAGGTCGAGCTCCTCACCAAGGAATTCCTCAACTCACCAGCCCTAGTCGAAGTCGAGCGTAGAGCCAGCCCAGTGGAGAAAATCGAGCAATCCCTCTACGAAATAGCCCAACACCAAAAGACCCAACTCCTACAGGCCCTCATCCAAAGCTCCCACGAATTCTACGCCGTCATGGTATTCGTCCGCACCAAACAAGACGCAGAGGAACTCAGCCTCGATCTCAAAGACGAGGGCATCACTGCCGCCGCCATTCACGGCGACAAATCCCAAGGACAGCGTAGACGAGCGCTCGACGAATTCAAAAACGGCAAAGTCCAAGTCCTAGTCGCCACCGACGTCGCCGCACGCGGCATCGACGTAGAGGGCATCACCCACGTCATCAACTACGACTTCCCCGAACAAACCGAAGACTACGTACACCGCATAGGACGCACCGGCAGAGCCAAGGCCAGCGGAGTCGCCATCACCTTTGTCACCAAGGCCAACTACCAAGCCTTAGGCAAAATCGAGAAACTCATCGGCAAAACTCTCCCATTCAAAGAACTAGCAGGCTTTAACTACGAAAAACCTAGTCTAGAGGAACGCCCCATAGCCAAAGCCGCAGGCAAACCACGCTACCACCAAAACCAATTCTCTAACCAAAAGAACAAGCCCAAGACGGACAACAAACTAGGCAGTAAGCCACGCAGACCTAAGGGCAGGCGTTAAGGCGAGGAATAGGGAGAAGAATGGGGAAACTGTTGATATCATTCAATTTACTTCGTTTCTTGCGAGCGTAGCATTGAACTAAAGAATTAAAAAAGACAAGAAACAGGTATTTGAATAATATTCTCACTAATTCTACTAGCTTGAGGGCAGTGATTAATAACAATGCCAAGCGGTAACTGATGTAAATCAATAAACTGTTGTAGAGCCTTAACCTGACCTTTTTTAGTATGTGAGCTGTACTTAATCTCGATAGGTAATAATCCAAAACTTCCTTCTAATAGCAAATCTATTTCAGCACCTGATTTAGTTCTAAAATGCCAATATTGACAGCTCCTTGCTTGAGAAGTTTCAACATTTCTAATAATTTCTTCTACAACAAAGCTTTCAAATAAATCTCCTAGTCTAGGCCAGGTAGCTAACTGTTCTTCATTATGGATATGTTGTAAATAACAATTGAGGCCTATATCTCTAAAATGCCCCTTTGCCAGCTTAGTTGTAGTTTTTATCTTAGTCGTTTGATAAGCAGGTAACTCCCTCCAAAAATACGTACCTTTGATAATATCTAGATAATCTCTGATTGATTTTTCACTACTTTCTACTGAACGAGCTATTTCAGAACGATTAATAATTGTATTAGAGACTTGAGATAGCATCTGTACCACACGACGATATTTAAGTAAATCTAGTTTAGGGTATAGATTTAATATATCACGCTGGATATAGGTAGAGAAATAGTTATCATACCAATCCAATTTAAAATTATGATCATCAGATAATGCTGGCTCAGGATAACCACCATTAAGCATTGCTTTTCTTGTCGTTAATGTACCTGAATGAGTAGCCTTAATCTTTATTAATGATTTAATAGAACTAGCATTTAAAGGTTGATTAAATAAACTCCAAAAACTATCAGAATCAAGTTTACTAGGCGCCGTATATTGATAATTTAGCTCTTTTTGAGACATAGGATGCATCTCAATGATAGCTACTCGCCCAGCTAGAGATTCACTAACACTAGACATCAACTCAAAACTAGCCGACCCAGTTAAAATAAACCTACCTTTTTTAGTGCAGTTTTTATCAACAACACCTCTAAGAATATTAAATATTTCAGGCTTAGACTGAGCTTCATCCAAAATTACCTGATGTGGATAATCCTCAAAAAATAATTCTGAATTATCTAATACACGACTAGCATCAGTAGGATTTTCCAAATCTAAATACAACCAATCATCACCTAATTGCTGAGCAAACGTACTCTTACCTACTTGCCTTGCTCCTAAAATAACCAAAACAGGAAACTGGCTCAACAACCGCTTTGCTTTAGCATGAATTTTTCTATCTTGATACATCATTTGTAATTACTAATTTTTTACTATAACAGTCATAGCAGGTAATTAAGATAGCATAAAAACTTCAAAAATCAATATTTAACCCTACTAATTCGTTCTATTTGCACGAATTAGTAGGGTTAAATAGAGCTAGTACATCTACTGACCTATCTAGGATGAGGTATAAATAAGCTTGTTATAGCTCACTTATCACGCCTCTTATGAGCTATAAATTAATTTTTATAACTCACACACCCATGATTAAGATTTGATAAATACTACTAATCAGTTTATTTAAGCTAGCAGTTTAACCACACCATTATCAACACACAGCACAACATCATCCGCAGGTACGCTCTACTATTAGAGCTCTTTCAAAATTCCACACGTGACGGAATCAAAAACCAAGACATCCTAGACTTCCTAGCAGACAACGGTTGCGAAATTAACGAACGCACCTTGCAAAAAGACCGCAAACACATGCTAGACAGCTTTGGCATAGATATTGCCTATGAC
>JGI20154J14316_10001797_pt1 | contig 18677 bp, 17 predicted proteins | sample COG_04_FD_14316 | JGI IMG/M metagenome (IMG submission 14316) | reverse complement strand
GCCGCGATAAAACCTCGAACTTCCTCGCGGAAGTCACTGTATTCGCTACCGTATGACAGATCCATGCCTAACTCCCTTCGATTGAACCACAATTTTACAGGCTGCCTGATTGACCCTTGCGCCAACGATGACGAATCCCGCTGGACTACTAACGGTGCCCGTGAACGCCAGTAAAACTAGCATAATCTCGAGCCTGCGACTATCGACGTGACGTAAAGCGATCACCCACGCTTTGCCCGCCCGCAGCTGACGTCTTCAGGCAGGTATTAACACAGCAAAAATCGTGGATGTTCGGAGGTTAAATAACCACCGGCCGTGTGACTGAATAACGCGGCCGGTGGTTGCTTCAGCGATAAGCTAAGAGACCCAAACCTTAGGGATCAGGGCTGGCTGCTGTAGTAACTTGCGAGGGCATCGATATCCGCGTCAGACAGACTCATGGACTGAGCGCTCATCACTCCTGCCATACCACCTTGTCGACTGCCGGCCTTATAGGCCTTCAATGAACTCACCAGATAGCCTTTGTTTTGGCCATTGAGTTTGGGATACAAATCCATCAATGGCGCGGCACCAGCGGCACCATGGCAAGCTCGACAAACGATCTCTTTCGTGGGTGGCTCGGCGGCGATGGCGAACATTGGGATAAACATCAACAAGGCTAATACGCGTTTCATAGGTTAATTCCTTCATCAAACATCATTCTAAACGTGCTTCCTTATATTCTGGGAGCACCCAGGGCTTTATTCGTCTCACTGACTACAGGTTCTCATACGGGTATTGGGGTCCATCAGACCTGTCAAAACTCGCCTGGCTTCTCGCCACACCCCTTTTTTATCCGCCTACGGGCCGCGAATTGATCAAATCACGAGCTGGTAAATACACGCCTATCGAGCAGGCGTCATGGTAATGGAGGGTCAGGGTGGATGTCAAAATGTACCCGCCCTTATCCTCATATTTCAGCTTCATCCATCTGCCACAGGATTGTCTGTAGCGCTGATCGTGCTAAAGTCGCCGAGAGATCCATCACAGGCACCAATCAATCGAATGATCATTGATCAAGTTCTCGGCCAGTTGGCCCAAGACACCTTAGTGAACTTCGCTGCGCCATTATTCGCGCTGGCTATTGTCATAGAGATCGGCTTGTCTCGCCAGCTGCAGCGCCACTTGTACAGTGCAGCAGATACGCTGACGTCATTCGCCATGCTGGTGTTCTCGGCGATCGCTGAGTTCCTACCAAAGATTTTAGCTTTTATGGCATTCTATGCGCTGCATGAGATCAGTCCGTTACGGGATCTTGTCGGTCGGCAATGGTGGGCCTGGGTCACGCTCTTCTTCTTGGATGATTTTACCTATTACTGGTTTCATCGTGCCAATCACGAGGTTCGCGTATTTTGGGCCGGACATGTGCCCCATCATTCTTCCGTCCGGCTCAACTTGGGTACCGCCCTGCGCCAGGGTGTCGGCGAGCGGCTGCATAAATTCCTGTTCTGGCTCTGGCTGCCACTCCTGGGGTTTGATGCGTTGATGATTTTCACGATGATCAGCCTTAATCTCATCTATCAATTCTGGGTCCATACGCAACTGGTGAGGCGCCTACCTGCACCGATTGAGCTGATATTCAACACGCCATCTCATCATCGGGTACATCACGCCTCTAACCTGACCTATCTGGATCGTAATCACGCTGGGGTGCTGGTGATCTGGGACCGACTATTTGGGACCTTTGCTGCCGAACGTGACGATGAACCGCCGGTCTATGGCCTCACCCACAATGTCGAAAGCCGGAATCCACTGACCGTTGCCACCCATGAATACGCAGCACTCTGGCGCGATTGCCGACGCGCCACAACTTGGCGAGACCGACTCCGTTATCTCTGCTTAGCCCCAGGATGGTGCCATGATGGCGAAGATCGCCGGGCGAGTGTCTTGCGGCGGCTGCGCACAGACGCTAAACCATTAACCTGAAGAGTGTGGATCATGACTCAACTCAAGCAGCCCCAACAACGACTTTGCGCCGGCGCCCTTGTGTTGGCGACCCTCCTCAGCGGCTGCGCCCACCAAGCGGCCGACTCGGCATCAGCCAATGCCCTAGACGTGGCGGTGGCCTGGAAACAAACTGCCGCTGAATATGAGGCGCTGTATTACCAGGCCTACAACTTGGCACGAATGCAGCTTCAAGGGGCTCTTGATCGTCGACAGCCTGGCGAGCCAACTCTGGCCGTCATTCTCGACATGGACGATACTATTTTGGATACCCGTGACTACTGGGCCCAGTTGCTCAAAGCTGACCAGGATTTCTTCGATGACCAACGCTGGGATGCCTGGATACCACAAAACCGAGTGCGAGCAGCACCGGGCGCCCTGGATTTCCTTCAATTCTGCGCCGCCAATCAGGTTGAGGTCTTTTATGTCACAAGCCGCAATCAAGGCGACCCCACTTATCAGTACGCCCTGGATCACCTGACCGAAAACGGCTTCCCCAATGCTGACAACGATCACCTGACCGTCCTGACGGACTCCTCGAATAAACAAATTCGGCAAGCAGAGATTGCTAACAGCCGCAACGTGGTGCTGCTGATGGGCGACAACCTCAACGACTTCAGCAGAGCCTACTATGTTGACGGCGTGGCGGCGCGCAAAGCTCTGATGCGACAGGATAGAGACCTGTTTGGCAGTCGCTATATTCTCTTACCTAATCCCACAGACGGACACTGGGTCCGGGCTATCTTCGGCGATTCGGAACCATTGCCCAGCAACGCTAATCGCCGCCAATGGCATGATGCTGCCACAGGCAATCAGCCGTGAACTGTCGAACTCGGCGCTGGCGGGGGTTGAATCCGCTAGATCGGTATTTAGGTGGTTCCGCAGAGACCAAATTCATTCCCGCTGCCTTGCGGGCAGGAAAATTATTATGAAGACGAGCGCCACAATATTAATGCTATTGGCGGTTTTTTTTACCGCCCGCACCATGGCTATCGAAGAGCCCACCTACACCGTGATGGCTGAATTCGACGAAGTCGAATACCGACAATATGCTGCGTACCTTGTGGCAGAAACCCTCGTCACCGAGACCAGCGACCGTAATGAAGCCGCAAGTATTGGTTTCAGACGCCTGTTCAAGTATATCTCAGGCGAAAATGTGACTGCCACCAGCATGGCCGCGGGCACTCAAATGCAGGGCCGCGCGAGCGAGTCTATCGCCATGACCGCGCCCGTGCGTCAGCGATCAGATGCGACGGGTTGGTCCATCGCCTTTATTGTGCCCGCTGAATATACCCGCCAAAGCGTGCCGCAGCCCACAAACCCACTCATCACAATTCAGGCAATCCCACCACAATTGATGGCAGTGCATCGCTATTCAGGTCGCTGGACAGATGAGAACTTTGCCGAACATCAGGCGATACTATTGGAACACCTCGAACAAAACGGCATCCAACCACAGGGCAAGGTCGTTGGCGCGAGTTACAACCCGCCGTTCATGCCGCCGTTTTTGCGGCGCAATGAGGTGATGGTCCGCGTCGATAAAATCCCCCAATATTAGCCTAAACTCAATGCCACTCTGAAGAGACAACTCATGATAGACAAGATAAAAGCGCTCCTGCAGCCACGTCCCTGGTGGATGAATTTGCTCTGGTTTTTTTGCCTCTATATGACCTTTATTTACATGCCATTTGACATTTTTACTAAGCCATTTGAGCGCTGGGAGGAAATCTGGTTTGGCTACACCCTGGTAGGTTGGTGGGCCAAGGCAACGGAACCCCTACACTGGCTAATTTATGCTGGCGGTGCCTATGGTTTCTGGAAAATGTCACCGGCCATGTGGCCTTGGGCCGCGGTCTATTCCGCTCAGGTTACGATCGCTATGGTCGTCTTTAACCTGCTGGAAGGCGGCAAAGGCGGCGGGCCAATTGCGGCGTTGATCAGCGGCGGTCTGTTTCTGATTCCGACCATTGCTTTGTGGCGAAGCAAAACACGCTTTCAACCAACCACCACCCCCTGAAATAAATGTTAGTCGATATAAGTTGTCTTACGGCGGGCTGCTGTGCCCTAGGCTGACCCCCTGCAAGCCATATCACTATGGGCTTCTCGCCCGCGGTGATCCGCCAAACGGCGGGGCCTTGTTTGATTTACTGTGAGCCTGCCTAAATTGACAATTCAGGACCGGCTAATGACTAATCACAGTAAGCAGTGGAAGCCCTAATGCGCCTCGATAGGCTTTGTGATGATGCTGCCGCGCAGGCTCGTTACGACCCAATATCAGATACTCTTGCGCCCCCGAGCACATGCCCACATGGCTGCTTGCCGCCGCCACATGGTCTGCTTCATCGTTCGGTCGCCCCTATGCGTCGAATATGCGTCGAATATGACCTGCGATGTTACTGTTGCTAAAAAGCCCTGCTATTTCTCCGCCTCACTGCTGACAAACTTCATCGACACCGAGTTCACGCAATGGCGTATATTCTTCACTGTCAGCCCTTCGCCAGCAAACACATGACCAAGATGACCATCACAGTTGGCGCAGAGAATTTCAACCCGGCGGCCATCAGCGTCTGTTTCGCGCCTTACGGCGCCTTGGATTTCATCGTCAAAGCTGGGCCAGCCACAGTGAGAGTGAAACTTATCTTCAGATCGATACAGTGGCGCATCGCATTGCCGGCAGACATAGAGTCCACCCTCAAAAAATTCATCATATTCGCCCGTAAAAGGTCGCTCAGTGCCTTTGTCGATAATGACATGGCGCTCTTCGGCAGTTAATTCATTCAGATCGGTCATAGGGTCTTGCTCCTTTCAATCAATAGCCATCGCGTCATGGCGCTGGCGGCAATCATGCCACAGTCACCGCAAATAAAAACCCCACCAACGGCACGCGCAGTTTTGTTGGCTCTCCGGTTTGCTTAAAGAACCGCCAATAAAATTTTACCGAAGTGCTGATTGGCCGCCATATAGGCCTGCGCATCGGCGGCCGCCGCAAGCGGAAACTCCCGGTCGATGGGTATACGAAAATCATTCGCCTCGAGTTTTGTCTGCAGATCCTGGATCATCAGCTGATTGATCCGCGCCACCTCCGCACGGCTGCGAGTTCGAAATGTCGCACCGATATAATTAATTCGGCGCAGGGCATGTAGGTCAAAGTTGAATTCCGCCTGCATACCACCGAGGCGTCCAACATTGACGATAGTGCCGGTAATCCGAGTTGCCCGCATATTATTATTCGCCACACCACCAGAGACCTGGTCAACAATCAGATCAACGCCGCGATTATCGGTGGCGTCGAGAACCTGCTCATGCCAGTCGGCGACACTCGAATCGAGCACCAGATCAGCGCCATAATCTGCCAACTGCGCTCGTCTCGCTGAGTTCGTCGAGGTGCCTATCACCAGTTTTGCGCCGAGGTGCCGCGCGATCTGCAGACCAATGATACCGACGCCGGAACTCGCGCCCTGGATTAGCACCGACTGGCCCGGTTGAAAGCGACCCAGAGTCACAATCGCGTCGTGCATGGTGGACAGTGCCACGGGTAAACAGGCGGCCTCAGCATAGGTCATGCCGTTACCGAAGGCCGCATTACTGGGAATGAGATGGGTTCGTACTGGGTCAGCGATAGCATATTCGGCATAGCCCCCGGCACCGGCGCACATGACCCGATCGCCACGCTGAAAACCCTCAACCTGGTCACCAACGCTGATCACTTCGCCGGCCCATTCAAGCCCTGCGATGGCCCCTGTACCGCCCGCCGGACCGTGGCGATGGCCTGCGGCCATACCTAAATCGGCCCGATTCAACGCTGCCCGATGGACTTTGATCAATAGCTGCTGATCCGTGGGCACGGGAATCGGACGCGAGACAATCTCAAGGCCTTGGGCGGTAATCACGACGGCGTTCATCATATGGGATCGGCTGTTGGAATTTGTGCTGGGCATCGTTGGACTCACGTTCGAAGGACAGCTACCAACACTATCACAGGTGCCGCTTCAGGCTGAGTACTATGCAAACTGTCCCGTCGTACTGATGACCAAAGCAGTGACAATCATCGGGCGTTTGAGTAGTCTTTTACTATGGCCCCTAAAAGGTAACCCTATGTTTGACCTCATTATCAAAAATGCAAACATCGCCGATGGCTCCGGCCAACCCCTCTTCAGCGCATCCATTGGCGTGAAAGATGGAATGATCACCGCAGTCGGTCAGAACCTTGGCGAGGCGAGGCGGGAAATCGATGCCGAAGGCCACTTGGTCACCCCGGGGTTTGTGGATATCCATACCCACTATGACGGACAGGTCTGCTGGGATAAACAGCTAACTCCCAGCTGCTGGCACGGTGTCACCACCACGGTCATGGGCAATTGCGGCGTCGGCTTTGCCCCGGTTCGTGCCGGCGACGAAAATCAGCTGATCGAACTGATGGAAAGTGTTGAGGACATCCCCGGCTCGGCGCTGAACGAAGGCATACCCTGGGGCTGGGAAACTTACGGCGAATACCTGGATACGATTGATACGCCTTACGTCATGGATGTGGGCGGCCAAGTTCCCCATGTCGCCATTCGGCGCTATGTGATGGGTGACCGCTGTTATGACGACGCCAATGATGACGACATTGAGCGCATGGCGACCGTGACTCGCGAGGCACTGCAGGCCGGCGCACTGGGTTTTTCGACTTCGCGTTTTTATGGCCACCTCGACAAGGCCGGTAATTTGGTCCCCGGCACCCACGCGGCAGCCAAGGAAATGCTCGCCATCGGTGGCGCATTCAAAGGGGTGGGCCATGGCACCATCGAAATCATCAGCGACTACCTGGAAGACGACGATGAGCTCAATTGGATCGAGCAGATCATGCGCGACACTGGCCGCACCATCACTACGCTCACCGCCCCAGGCAAGCGTGAAAAAATTTGGCAACTGGCCGACAAGATGAGTCAGTCCGGCCTAAGCCTGCGTCCTCAATGTGGCGCACGACCGGCTTCGATCTTGATGAGCCTTGAAGGAACGATCAATCCGTTAGCCATTTTTCCCAGCTATAAGGCCATCAGACAACTACCCCTGGATGAGCGTATCGCACACCTGGCGGACCCCGCATTTCGAGAGAAGCTCAAAGCTGAACAACCTATCCATCATCGCAACCCAGACGCGAAGCGATTCACCACCAGCTATGACGAGATGTATCCGTTGGATGATGCTTTGAGTTACGAGCCCGGCATCAAGGACAGTATCGCGGGCCTTGCCGAGGCACAAGGACTGCAACCACTCGACGTTCTGATGGACACCCTGGCAGAACAACGTCAGATCATCTTTTTCTTCGGTGGTTACAAGGGCAACCTGAGTCCCTATTTCGATAATATTGCCCGAGCTCACAGCGTCTTTGGCCTGTCAGACGGCGGCGCCCATTGCGGGGTTCTGTGCGATGCCAGCGTGCCTACTTACATGCTCAGTTATGTTGCTCGAGACAGAACCGTGGCCGATAGGCTGCCACTGGAATTTATTGTCCACAAAATGACCCAAAACGCCGCCAGTGTTTACGGTCTGAATGATCGGGGCGTCATAGCGCCAGGATATCTCGCTGACTTTAATATCATCGACTACGCCAAGCTGCAGCTCGAACCTCCGGAAATGGTGTATGACTTGCCGGGCGACGGCAAACGCCTGATTCAGAAGGCCAACGGCTATATCGCTACCATCAAACGAGGTCAAGTCACCTTTGAAAACGGCATAGCCACCGGTGCCTTACCGGGCAAACTGCTGCGCGGCGGCACCTAACATCAATCCAGACTCTGTCGCTTAGGCTGCGCGGTCTGGTGTATTCATCAGCTCTGCCTGATGGCTTGCCATAGCCTCACCGTTATCAAAAATCAGCGCGCCGTCTTCCAAGGACGCGTGCCGAATCATCTTCTTGTCGAGCTTATAGTTTTGGGTGTTCTGCCAGGGAATATGATCACCCTGCTTCGGAAACAGATGCATGACTCGCGTCATATAGCCGGCTGAAAAATCGTCTATCCAGGGACGCTGCTGCATATTTTGATCTTCCGCACGCAGGTGTGGCGTGCACTGGCGGGTGCCGGTCGCATCCATCTGGTTGATCAGTCGACACACGTACTCGGAAGTCAGATCAGCCCGTAGGGTCCAGGACGCATTCACATAGCCGAAGGTCTGGACAAGATTCGGGATACCCGAATACATCATACCCTTGTAGGTAAAGGTCTTAGCAAAGTCTACGGTCTCACCGTCGACAGTGAAGGTGGTCCCCCCCAGAACTTCTAAATTAAGCCCGGTGGCAGTCACGATGATATCCGCCTCGAGTTCGTCGCCTGACTGCAGTTTGATACCGGTCGACGTGAATCGATCGATATGGTCAGTGACCACCTTTGCCTTACCCGAGCGGATGGCAACAAACAGGTCGCCATCAGGCACCAGACACATGCGCTGGTCCCAAGGATTGTAGGTGGGCGTAAAATGCTTCGCCACATCATAGTCGGGTCCCAATTCTTTTCTGACCATGCTCAGCAGCCAAGCTTTAATTTTCTTTGGCTGGGTTCGAGTGCGCTTGTAGAGGATGCCTTGCAACAAGGTCTTCTGATAGCGACTGACTGAATAGGCGACCTTTGCCGGCAGATACTTGCGCAGGGTATTGGCAATCTTGTCTTCCGCCGGGCTCGAGACCACATAGGTGGGTGAGCGCTGTAACATAGTGATCGCCGCTGTCGTCTTGGCCATGGCCGGGATCAGCGTCATGGCCGTCGCACCACTGCCGATCACAATCACCTTTTTGCCTTTGTAATCTAGGTCTTTGGGCCAAAACTGAGGGTGAACAATTTTGCCCTGAAAATCCTCTAATCCTTCAAATTCTGGTGTATGGGCTGACTTATAGCTGTAATAGCCACTACACATGAGCAACATATTGCATTGAAACTGGACCAGATCACCCTGGTCGCCAGTGGCCGCAGTCACTGTCCAACAGGCGTCTGCCGTCGACCAAGCTGCCGACTTCACCATATGGTTAAACCGAATATGCTGCCGAATGTGATTCTCATCGGCGGTCTCGTTAACGTAACTCAGAATTGAGGGGCCATCAGCAATCGCCTTCGCTTCTTGCCAGGGTTTAAAACTATAGCCCAGGGTATACATGTCACTGTCAGAGCGAATGCCCGGATAACGAAACAGATCCCAGGTTCCACCGACCTCCGCCCGCCCTTCAAGAATGGCATAGGTCTTACCCGGACAGCGGTCCTGGAGATGGTATGCCGCACCGATGCCGGACAAACCAGCACCGACGATAACAACGTCAAAATGATTCATAACTGTCAACCTGTTCAAGACTAAAACTTACGTATCAGCTTACCCTGTTCACAGATTTTCAGCATCAGCCTGATATATTGTCATCATCCATACTGATCTTCAGGTCAGTACCGAGTGGGGGCGCCTAGCCGGGGGCGCCTAGCCGGGAGCGCCGAACCGGGGGCGCCGAGCCGGGGGCGCCTAGCCGGGGGGAAAAACACACAAACCTAATCATGTGCCAATGTATGGGTTGAGATCGCCTCAACGATACCACCCCACAATGGCTGTGGCAGATTATGGCCCATGCCCTCAAACACTTTGAGTACCGCATCCTGGATTGCTGCTTGAGTGTCCATTCCCCCAGACACAGGAATCAACGGGTCGTTTTGTCCATGAATGACCAGGGTCGGCATCACCAATTGCTCGAGCCTGGGACGGCGGTTGCCCGTTGCCGCAACCGCTGCCATCTGGCGTGCCACACCTTCAGGATAAAAACTGCGCTCATAATCACTTTGTGCCAGCGCCCGTATCTCAGCGTCTGGCGCGGGGAAGCCGGGGCCACCAATCACCGCGGCATTCTTCACCGCTCGATCGAGGACCTCTTCAAGGCTATTTCCTGCTGGACTCATCAGTGCCGCCATCGCTTCAGGTGTCGCTTTCGGCAAGCTTGGGTCTCCCGTCGTCGACATAATCGAGGTCATGGACTTCACCCTTGAACCATGTTCCAAAGCCATGACCTGAGCGATCATGCCCCCCAGTGAGGCACCACAAATATGTGCCGCCTGAATGTCCAGCGCCGTTAGCAAGGCGGCGGCATCATTGGCCATATCTGACAAAGAATAGGCGGCTGAGACCGGCTCGCCAGCAGTCGCTTGGGCAAATATTTTGACCATATCAGGCATGCCCGCCGCGCCGAATTTCTGCGACAAGCCGACATCGCGATTATCAAAACGAATCACATAGTGGCCTTGTGCCGCCAGCAGCTCACATAACTCGCCACGCCACCGGGTCATCTGGGCACCGAGGCCCATGATGAGCAACAAAGGGCGACCGGTAGGTTCGCCGAAGGCGTCGTACTCGATCAATATATCGTTAGCCTTGATGGACGCCATGGTATGCCTCAAATGGATGATGTTGGCGAATACTAAAGCACAAAAACCGACCATCTGCCAATGCTACGCTGCAGCACAGCCGCGCAGTCAACCACAATAGTCAAAGATCATTGTCACCCATCAAGACGTTAGCACCGACCGCCGGATACTCTATTCGGCAGAACTCAGACCTATCAACCCCAGGGTAAAACTAATGGTGTCAGCCTCACAGCCTCGCTTTCGAAAAATTAGCACTCAAACCGTCAGACCTCGGCAATATAGCGCGCCCGAGGCGTGACACTTTTGATGCTGAAGGTATTTTTGCTCTGGCTGTTGATGGCCGCCGGTGCTGTGCTCAATGGCGTCAGCCGCGACAAGCTGCTGACACCTTGGCTGGGCACACGCCAGGCCTTAACCCTCAGTGGACTCAGCCTTTCGACTCTGATCGTTGTCGTTACGTATCTGACACTGCCTTGGCTTGGCCATTTACCCGAGGAGCTCTACCTGCTAATCGGCTGTTTTTGGGTTGCTTTAACGATGGCCTTCGAATATCTCTTGGGCCGTATCGTCCTGCAGCAATCCTGGCAGACAATTAATGAACGTTTTAACCTCTCCGAAGGCAATCTGATGATTTTAGTCCTGCTCGTCACAGCGGCCTCACCCTGGTGTGCAGCACGACTATTAGGCATGATATAACTTATCCGTTGTTCGTTATTGAGTTCACCATGCAAGCCATTGATACCGCAAACCTGAAAGCTGCGCTGCAAGAGGCTAACATTCCCACCTTGCTCATCGCGATTGCCCAGCTGAGTGGTGACTTATCGATACTTGAAAACCCCGAGCGTCCCTCACGAGGCGACATCGACGGCACTCGCAAAATGTCGCTTGCCCGGCAGCAAGAGATTCGGGATCTGGCTCTGGCCTTAATCACGGATCACGCAGGGGCATTGCCCACTCTGCCAAGTGCCTTGATCATGCAACAATTGGCGTCAGTGCTGGTGGGCGAAGACGTCGCGGAAGAATATGTGCCGATGCTCTTGGAAGATATGGGTTTCACAGATTCCGCGCGACAAAGAGTCCAGTGGCAAAAGCAACCTGAACCGGCAATATTGAACGACTTCAAGGTCATTATCGTCGGTGGTGGCCTGTCGGGTGTCTGCGCTGCCATCGAATGCCAGCGCCTCGGCCTGCCCTTTGTGATTCTCGAAAAGAATCCGGCCCTGGGCGGCACCTGGTATGAGAATACCTATCCTGCCTGCGGTGTCGACACGCCCAATCACTTCTACTCGTACTCCTTTGAACCCAATGCCCAATGGTCAGGGTTCTATTCCAAACGAGACGAGCTTTACCATTACATCAATGACGTGGCCACAAAGTACGACCTGCTTGAAGACACGCGACTCAACACTGAGGTGGTCAGCCTGACCTGGCAAGAAGCAACTCAACACTGGCACGTCGTCAGCCGCGACATCGATGGCAATGATACCCTGGACACGGCAAATATTGTCTTGAGTGCCGTAGGCCAGGTTAACCGACCCATGGTGCCTGAGTTTGCCGGCAAGGCCGAGTTTCAGGGCCCAGCCTTTCACTCGAGCCAATGGGACCACAGCGTCGACTTGGCAGGCAAGCGAGTCGCCGTCATCGGCACGGGGGCTTCGGCCATGCAATTTGCACCAGAGATTGCCAAAGCGGTTAGCGAACTGACGATCTTTCAACGCTCTGCCCATTGGATTCGAATTTTGCCGGACTATCACCGCCAGGTCGGGCCGGGTAAGCAATGGTTGCTGACCCATGTACCGTTCTACCGAAACTGGTATCGATTTAAGCTGTTTTGGGCCTATGGCGACGGCATCTGGGATTCTATCCACACCGACCCCGAATGGTCCCAGCCGGAACGCTCCCTGAATGCTGAAAACGAGCGCCACCGACAGGTCTACATTCGCAACCTCACGGAGGCTCTGAACGGTGATCAGGCATTGTTGGACAAAGTCATCCCTGACTATCCACCCTTCGCGAAACGCATGCTGATCGACAACCACTGGTGCGCGGCACTACAGCAGGAAAACGTGCACTTATTAGCATCCGGCGTCTCGCGTGTGACGCCCAAAGGGGTGGTTGATGACTTGGGTATCGAACACGAGGCTGATGTCATCATCTATGCCACCGGCTTTCAGGCCCATCAATTCCTCTGGCCTATCACCGTGACAGGCGCGGCGGGCAAGACCCTTGCCGATACCTGGACCGACGATGCCAGGGCCTACTTGGGCATGAGCACACCCGACTTTCCCAATCTGTTTTTTTTCTATGGCCCCAATACCAATCTTGGTCACGGCGGTAGCCTGATCTTCCACATCGAGTGCCAGGCGCGCTACATTGCCCAGTGTCTGATAGGACTTATCGAGTCTGGTCAGCGCCGAATGGAAGTCCGCCAGGACCCACATGATGAATACAATGCGCGGGTAGATGCGGAACATAATCGCATGGTCTGGACCCACCCTGGCGTCAATAACTGGTACAAGAATCGCCACGGCCGCGTTGTGTCAAACTCCCCCTGGCGCCTGGTAGACTATTGGCACATGACCCATACCCCAAACCTGCAAGACTATAGGCTCGGCACCAGCCAGAACCTGCCGTAGCGCTCTAGACCTTCACCGGCGGCGTACTGTCCACCATGTTGAGCACCACATCATCAGGAATGCTAATCACTCGCGCATAGGCCCCTGGCGGGTAATTCGTCATATGTGGGCCCGGCGTATCAGCTGCGGGTTGAGATACTTGACCGCCCTGGTCGCTGTAATCAGCGGGTTGTTTGTATCGAGCCAATTCAGCGGCGCTGATATCCAACAATTCAACCACTTCAGGATCGATCCAGACGTTGTTATCGATCGGTTCCTTTGAGTATGCAAACTCCAGGGTCATATTCTCCAGACCCGCAAAATAAATCGATCGGCAAAGACCATGCTCGATCGGTCCCAATACGGGTATGCCTTGGCTTCGCAGGCGGTCTCGCATATGGTACAACGCTTCGTCATCCTGCACTTTGAAAGCGAGGTGCTGCATGGTGCCCGGCGCGCTATTGGCGCCGGCGTTCCCCGCATGAGACTGACCAATGTGCGAGGCTATCTGTTCGATGTCCGGGTTATGCACAAAGGCAATAGAACTCTCATCATTCAAGCGTAAGAAACAGTGTTTGGTATTCTCAACCCCATGCATCCAGTACAGGGCCTGGAGTTGCATACCGATTTTCTCAGTGAAAAACTCGATTTGTGCCTTCATGTCGCCGGTGCTGATAGCCAGATGATGTAAGCCTTCCACTTTATTCATTGATCACACTCCTGCTGTTTAAAATGGGTTCTATTCGCTGCTGAGTTAAGGTGCTTCATATTTTCATACTCCAGCCGCTGACGGCAGTGGGGTAACCTGGCGTTTTAATCGCTGACTTACCCGGAATCAAATTCCGCAAAAACATTGTGACTGTAAATACCCTCCGTCAGCGCCGAGCTGGCGAACTTCGCAGCGCTATTACGGAGCCGCGCTTGAAGACCATCGAGATGGAATACACGGGCATTACGTCTTGAGCCACGTTGAATAGCGGCGGTACGCTTGCGCCGAATATTTTCATAGCGCCCCAAGGCCGCCGCAACGGAGTCTTCCGCAGCCAGGCACTGAGCCAACACCGCGCCATCTTCAATGGCCATGACTGCGCCCTGCGCCATAAAAGGCAACGTGGGGTGACAGGCATCGCCCAGCAAGGTGACTCGACCTCGACCCCATTGCGGCATCGGCGATCGATCAAACAGCGCCCATTTATAGCACGCTTGCGGGTCCATATGTTCTATCAGCGTCTGGATCGTGCCATGCCAGCCAGCAAAATCTGCTTGTAGTTCTTGGAGGTCACCGCGGGCCGTCCAGGACTCCGTATCCCAGCCAGACTTTTCCACCACGCAGACACAATTTACCAGCTCGCCCTGACGCACAAAGTAATGCACAAAATGTTTACCCGGCCCCCACCAGGCCGTCGTGACCGGCCGTACCAGATCTTGGGGCAGGAGGCTCGCCGGCACCAAGCCACGCCACGCCACATTGCCGGTAAAAGTCGGCGCCTCGGCACCAAACAAGGCTGTTCGTACTTGCGAATGAATGCCATCAGCACCCACCAGCAGATCCGCCACTTGAGTCTGGTTGCTCACGGTGACACTGACCTGTGACTCGGTTTGACTGAAGTCCTCCACCGCAGAACCTATATGAAGCTGGATATTGGCATTCTCACGAACCCCTTGCAGCAACACCGATATCAGGTCGGCGCGGTGGATATGGAAATAGGGGAAGCCGAAGCGCGTCTGCGCTTCTGCACCCAAGGTGGTCGAGGCGATCAATTGACCGCTGCGCCAGTCTCGCATCTCAACGCCTTCGGGCAAAAAGCTCAAAGCGGCTATTCTCGGCAGCAACCCAAGATGATGCAGTACGCGCATACCATTGGCGCTCAACTGGATGCCCGCACCCACTTCCGCCAGAATGGCTGCTTGCTCGAACACCTCGACCCTATGCCCCGCCTGCGCTAGGCACAACGCCGCCGTCAAACCGCCAATGCCAGCGCCACTCACCAGTATGTGTTGTGCGTCCATCAACCCTGTTCCTATTCTGCGCCGACCCGTGGTGATATCGCCATCAAGAGTCTGCCTGATCCGCTTGCGCGCTTAATATGGCATGGATGCTTTCCAAGAATCACACCACCGGCGCTGTCGTCCAACCGCGGCGTCCACTATAAAGCCCGCTCGTTGCTGCATCCTAGCAAATGCCGGCGCGACTGACCTCTATTCAGCTTACCGGCCGCTTTGTTGATATCACTCGCAGCTGTGCCTAAACTCCACAGGACTGCGACCGTGAATCGGAAGCACCACACTGCAGCGGGTCATAGAATGCAACATATCGAGTGGGATGATTTTCAGAAGGTTCAGCTCAGAGTCGGCACCATTATCGGTGTAGAAGCATTCCCGGAAGCCCGCAAGCCCGCATGGATACTCAGGGTGGATTTTGGTGCTGGTGTGGGCGTGAAGAAATCCAGTGCGCAAATCACTGACCTTTATGGCCGTGATGAACTATTGGGCAAGCAAGTCATCGCGGTCGTCAACTTTCCGCCCAAGCAGATCGGTCCCTTGATGTCAGAATGCCTGGTCACTGGCTTTCACCGGGAAGATGGCGCCATTGTCTTGGCGGTCCCTGATTCAAATGTACCCAACGGCGCTCGACTGATCTGATAGCCACGACCCAACCCATGCTTCGAGGAGCTTCAATGAATATTTTGCCCAGCGTCCTATCACTCGGTATCCTGTTGATGTCGTCTACGGTCATTAGTGCGCCGGCACCTACCGGGGTTAATCCGGCCGCAGCCGTTGATGCACCCGCAGGTGCTAGTTCCGCCGCAGGCGCTAGTTCCGCCGCAGGCGCTAGTTCCGCCGCAGGCGCTAGCGTCGCGTCTGATACTGCAGCCATCGAGCAGGCGGTCATGGCGGTACTCGACGACTTTATGACGTCCTTCAGCGGCCGAGATCCCGTCGCCCATGCCGCGACCTACCATTTTCCACACTTTCGGCTCGCCGGCGGGGTTATGCGCAGTTGGGCAACCGCCGAGGATGCCATTCGAGACCATGAAGCGCTGTTTAAAAATTTGCCGGCCACCGGTTGGCACAAGAGTATCTGGCTAGATCGCCAGATCACGACGCTGAGTGACACCAAGGTACACGTCAACACACGCTTCCAGCGCTTACGCGCCGATGGATCGGAAATTGGCGCTTACCATTCACTGTATGTACTGATCAAGCAGGATGGTCGTTGGGGCATCAAAATGCGGTCGAGTTTTCTTTAAAACAGTTATCCGAAATCCGTCGGCGACCCTCTCGGCGAGCACTTGCTACTGAGAGTTCTGTGCCCTGCAGCAGCCATGGTTTGCTGGCGTAGGTTGCAGGCGCGCTCAATAGCAGACAGAATAACGTGGTTTTTAAATACCGAGAGACTGATCTAGTTAGGGTTTTTTGCGTACTAAAGCCTTAACTACAGCCCCGCATGCCAAATGGCCAACAGGACCAAAGACTCATTAATGGATATTCAGCAACGAATTAGTAAAACCCTGCGCCTGGATATTGGTAGCAGCGCCACTAAGCGGCAGGAGCTCAAGGCCTACTTCAACCAGACCTTCGATCTGTACGAGTCGCTGTTCAAACTTATCTGCCTTGACGAGTCTTACTACGAGCAAGCCGAACCCCTTCGCCACCCCCTGATATTTTATTTCGGCCACACTGCGACGTTTTTTATCAACAAGCTGTTGTTGGCCAAGCTAATCGAGACGCGCATTAATCCTGAATTCGAGGCCATGTTTGCTATTGGTGTCGACGAAATGTCCTGGGATGACTTAAACGATGCCCATTATGATTGGCCAACTGTCAGCGCCGTGCAAGACTATCGTGATCAGGTACGCGCTCGAGTTAATCAATTGATCGATGCCGTGCCGCTGACAGTACCCATTCGTCAGGAGGACCCCGGCTGGACGATTCTGATGGGTATCGAGCATGAGCGTATTCACCTTGAAACCTCATCGGTGATCATCCGCATGCTGCCGTTAGCCTCAGTCCGACTCGTGACCGGTTGGGAAAGCTGCCACGATGTGGGCGCAGCGCCGGCAAATACACTGGTTAACATTAGCCAGCAAAGCGTCAACCTCGGCAAATCAGAGACAGATACCACTTACGGCTGGGACAATGAATACGGCAACAAAAATGTCCTGGTTGATGAATTCAAGGTCAGTCAGCACCTGGTCAGCAACGGTGAATACCTGGCCTTTATCGAAGCCGGTGGCTACCAAAAACCGGAGTATTGGACCGCCGAAGGCCAAGACTGGCTATCCTTCAGTGAGGCTACTATGCCGCGGTTTTGGCGCATCAACGATGGTCAATACCTGCAACGAAATCTGGTAGAAGAAATACCACTACCACTTAACTGGCCCGTTGAAGTCAACTACCTCGAGTCCAAAGCATTTTGTAACTGGAAAGCCGAAATCACCCAAACCCACATTCGGCTGCCAACAGAAGCAGAGTGGAGCGCGCTACGAAATTATATCGACACTGACCAGGTTGACTGGCATACCGCGCCCGGCAATATTAACCTGGAGTACTACGCCTCATCCTGCCCCGTAAACCGCTTTGCAACAACAAAGGTTGATGGTCAATCGACTGATGTCATCTTCGATATTATCGGTAATGTCTGGCAATGGACTGAAACGCCCATCGACACCTACCCGGGCTTCAAGGTCCATCCCATTTACGATGACTTTTCAACGCCCACCTTTGATGGCAAGCACAATTTGATTAAGGGTGGCTCCTGGATTGCCACAGGTAACGAAAGCCTAAAGCACGCTCGCTACGCATTTCGTCGGCACTTTTACCAACACGCCGGCTTTAGATACATTGAAGCCAAACAATCGGAGTTACCCGTGGAAAAAGTTAACACTTATGAGACAGACAATTTGGTCTCGCAATACCTGGAGTTTCATTACGGCGATGATTATTTTTCTGTCCCTAACTTTCCGAAGGCCTGCATAGAAGCCAGCATGGCCGCCATTGGCGATCACCCGCGAGGTCGCGCGCTGGATCTTGGTTGTGCCGTGGGTCGCTCAACCTTCGAGTTCGGCCGCTACTTCAAGCACGTTGACGGAATCGATTTTTCGGCACGGTTTATCCAGTCGGCCTTTCAGCTCAAAGAGGCGGGTCAGATTCGTTATACGATACCCACCGAGGGCAACCTGGTCGCCTACCGCGAGAAGACCCTTGAGGATCTTGATTTAGCGACGCTTGATAGCCAGATTGAGTTTTCACAGGGGGACGCGACGAATCTAAAACCGCACTTCAAAGACTACGACCTGATCTTTGCCGGCAACCTGATCGATCGTCTTTACCAACCGAAGTTATTCCTTGAGCGTATTGTCAACCGCATTAATGACAAAGGCTGGTTGATTATCACCTCGCCCTATACTTGGCTCGAAGAATATACAGAGGTCGAACACTGGCTGGGCGGCTACAAAGTCAATGGCGAGAACTTCGGTACATTGGATGGCTTACAAGAAGCCTTGAGTGAGCACTTTGAATTCAAGGGTCGCCAGGATGTGCCGTTTGTCATACGCGAGACTCAGCGTAAATTTCAACACTCTGTTGCTGAAATGACGGTCTGGCAAAAGCGCTAAAACCGTCACCATAGCGACCTTAAAATGGCGTCAAGGTAAACCCTTCAGCCTGAAGTCGTGCATGAGCAGTAATGGCAGATAATGCCATG
>JGI20154J14316_10001795_pt1 | contig 18715 bp, 15 predicted proteins | sample COG_04_FD_14316 | JGI IMG/M metagenome (IMG submission 14316) | reverse complement strand
GCAGTATCTGCAGTCCAGTCGCCTAGGAGCGTATCCTGTGCTTGCGAAGGTTCAGTAAATTGATAGGTTTAATCCTCTCAACTCTCCGGGCCTGCCAGCAAATCTTGCAGGCTATTGTTACTTGTCTGCCTTTACGATGCGTGTCTTTACTTTGCCTGTTTTTGGCCTGGGCTCGACTGCTGTTTCTGCTCAAGCTCCCTGTTGATCGCCGCTGCTCTGAGTCGCGCAACAAGTGTCGATGATATTCCTACAGCAATGGCCACTATGGCCGAAAACCCAAAGCTTCCAGCCAAGCTCGAGAAAAAAACATTCGGCGCACCCAAAGCCAAAACAAATGCTGTCACACCCGGAATACCAATGCCAAGCAACAGCAACCAAATGCCAAACCAAGGTCGCTTCTTGAAAACCCTGTAACGCGCGGCTTGTCTTTCGAGCGTTTGATCGCGGTCGCTCATAGCAGATCCCTTAGTTATCGTTTTTATCCTGCTCACGGTCGTTATCGCTGGCTAAGGCAACTGCCGTGGCAATTGCTCCGCCGAGTATGAACCCACCTCCAGCACCTGCAATACCACCAAACGGACCGCCGATCACTGATCCAATACCGAACCCGGTGACAGCCGCCGCCCAACCACCGGCTAAACCCATTGCTAGGCTTCCTGCCAAGCCACCCCCGGAAATGGCGGAAATTTCTTTCTCGGTTAACTCGCGCATTAAATTGCTCCTTTGAAGAAAATGGTGTCTTGAAGACGACAAGCTAGTGATAAGACAGTCTGATTTCCTTGTCACCGTGGCTTACAGACGAACCCGATATCTCGCACAAGACGGAGCGAGATGAGCGACGCGTGATCGGCAGGGATACGCATGAAAGTTAGACATATCCGGTGGGCGGAGTTCATGATATCTATCAACCTTCCACAATTTGGTTTCAGCCGGGGCGTGGCTTACTTAATGCCAACCCTCGAGGTGCGCGCAGGCGGCTAAATAGATGTGCTGTTCTGTGCGCTTATTCCTTCCCCATTTGTCACCATGATGTTGGCATACGGGGCTGACAAGTTTGCGTTTAGCTATAACTATCGCCTACTCTGTGATGAGGCTAAGCAATAGCAGGGAGAAGTAGTTGTCCACAAAAGTAGTGCCGTCGTCCCACCATGTCAGTAGTGCGTTTGCAGTGCGTGTGCCTGGGCTACTGAAGTTTACCTACGGTGCAGGCGCCGCTGCCGAGACCATTATTGGCGTGGCCTTCAACGCCTTCAACTTTTTCTTCTATACCAATATTATGGGTGTGCCCGGCACCCTGGCTGGGCTGGCGATTACGATTGCCTTGTTCTTTGATGCCGTTACAGACCCCCTTGTGGGTGCTATATCAGATCGCTGGCGGTCAAAATGGGGCAGACGTCACCCATTTATGTTTGCCGCGCCAATTCCGGTGATGGCGTGCCTGTTCCTCATCTATTCACCACCTGAAAATCTGGATAGTTTCGGATTGTTTCTTTGGCTAACGGTCCTGACCGTCATCATGCGTTCAAGCATGACACTGTTTCATGTGCCGCACCTGGCCTTGGGTGCAGAACTGTCTGCAGATTTTACCGAACGTACCCGTGTGATGAGTATGAATACATTGCTGGGCGCCGTCGGTGGTTTTGGATTTGCCTATTTTGCCTATTCATTTTTCTTCGCAGCGACACCTGAATTTGAAAACGGCATGCTGAATCGATCAGCCTATTCTGACTTGGCCATCACGGCTGCTTTGCTGGGCGGCGTCATTATGGTGCTATCAACACTGTTTACTATGCGGGTAATACCGCGATTACCTGGCGCACCAGCAGGGCTGCCGCGTTTTACGCTAAAGGAGTTCTTCCTCGACTGTAAGTCAGCGTTAACGAATCGAAATTATTTGGTTTTACTGATCGGCTACTTGCTGCTCAGTGCTACCCTGGGGACGAGAGATACAATTGGTTTGCATATGAATACGTATTTTTGGGAGTTGTTACCTAACCAAATCCGGTATTTTGTTGTGTTCGGTTTACTGGCCTCTATCATAGGATTTTTAGTGACCGCGCGGTTACACGACAAGTTCGAAAAGAAACCAGTTATTATTGCCAGCCTGATCGGTTTGTTAGTAGCGGCCACCGCACCAGTGATGTTAAGAATGACCGGTTTTTTCCCGTCTAACGATTCTGAGATGTTGATACCGTCGCTCATCGTGTTCTACGTCTTCACCGCCTCTTTTGGCATCGTGCTACTCATCAGCGCCATGTCAGCATTAGCGGATATTGCCGATGAGCAAGAACTGATGACGGGGCGGCGGCAGGAAGGTATTTTTTATGCGGCACGGTCGTTTTTCGCCAAAGCGTCCTCAGGCTTGGGTCATTTGTTGGCGGGTATAGCCATTGACGTTATTGCGTTCCCCGTAGGGGCTAAGCCAGGTACAGTCGACCCGGCAACGATATTCCAGCTCGGACTGATCGATGGACCGATCGCTATTATCCCGGGAGTCATCGCCATCGTTTTCTATCTGCGCTACAACTTGTCTCGGAAACGACATGCTGAAATTCAAGCGACCCTTCAAGAGCGCCACGTCTTGGGTGAGTTGAAGCGCCAGGAAGTACTGGGAGTAGTCGGGTCGGAGTAAAATAGCCGCTGCTAGATGCTAGATGCTAGATGCTAGAGGCAAGAAACCTAGGAAGCCCACAATTGAATGCTGAGAGTAGAAAGATGCTAAGCTAGATCGCGCTTGTTTCATGATGAATGAATTTACTCCGGCACTTTACTCCGGCACTTTACTCCGACCCCAAAAACTATGAAGTATTTTAAATCTCTTATTCCCTTTGTTGCTGGCTGGGCATTGTTACTGTTCACCGATACGTTCGCGGCTATCGGCTTATACAATGGGTTGCTGCAACTGGTTCTGTTTTCCCTCGTTGTGTGCATTCCTATCTGGATGACGGGACGTATGTCATATGTCGATATCGGTTGGCCATTGGGACTCACCCTCATTGGCGGCTTAACCTGGTGGCAAAGCGACGGGGAGCCCTTGCGGGTCGCTACGGTGAGTGTTGTTTATATATTTGTCGGTAGTCGCATGGGTTTTGGTGCGTTGAAATTATGGGCGATGGGACGGCTAAAGCAGGAATTCCCGCGTTATGAGTATCAAAAGCAGCGATGGCTAGCGGCGGGCAAAACGAACACGCCACTGGCAATGCAAGTTGACGCGCTCTGGCAGGGATTAGCCAATGCCTCTTTCCTGGCGATGCCTGCCTTTGTTATTGCCGCAAATTCGAGTGAGCACATTCATGCACTAGAGATCATTGGCCTGCTGGTTTGGGTCGGTGCCTTCATCATGGAATCCGTCGCCGATATGCAAAAACTCAATTTCTTGCGAGCAATGAAAAAAGCCGGTGAAAGGACCAAGGTCTGCAACGTCGGGTTGTGGAAGTACAGCCGGCATCCCAACTATTTTGCCGAATGGATGGTGTGGAACGGCTTGATTATCGCGTCGATACCCTCGTGGCTGACACTGCATGCCGCAGAATCTTTGGTCATTTGGCTGCTGCTGGGTGTCGGGCTATTGTTCGCCTCCTGGAAGATGTTCAGCACCCTTGTCTATGATACCGGCGCAGAACCGGCTGAATATTACTCCGTGCAGAAACGTCCTGACTATAAAGCCTATCAACAAACCACCAATAGATTTTTTCCGGGTCCGAGAAAATAAATAAAAGGAATAGTCTTGCTAAAGTTGCTGTTCCTTGCGCTGAAGATTGTCGAGACCGTAGCGCCAATAGATAGTAAGCCCTTGCCTTTTGTCTCCCCTTAGCCTTTGTCTTACCGTTAGTCTTTGATTCACCGCGTCCGGGCGTAGAGCGCTCGCCGATTACCAGACCGACGGGCAGTCCGCGGGGATCAACGGGCCTGCACTTTGCACCATAAATATTTACAGTACATGATTTCGATCGCTAACTGATACAGGTTAGCCGACTCATCCTTGGGCTGGGTTTTGCGGCTGCTAGCATTATCATCGCAACCGTCGCCAAAGCGCGGCGTGCGCGCAGAACCGAGACGCTAGGGTCGATAGATTGAAGGAAGCAACGGGGAATAAGCGATGACAATTCTCGAGTTTGTGGTAGCGGCGCTGGCGCTGGTTATCCTGATCTATACCGTCATCATCTACAATGGTTTGATCAGGCTAAAGAATAATGTGGCGCGCGCCTTTGCCAACATTGAGGTGTTGTTGAAGCAGCGCCACACTGAGTTACCATTGTTAGTAGATGTGTGCAAAGGCTATATGGTTCATGAGCAGCACGTCTTGCTGGCCATCACCGAAGCGCGCAGCCGAGTTCATTCGGCACAGGAGAAGCACGATGTGCGGGGCCTCGGTCAGGCCGAAACGCTCATGCGCACTTCCCTGAGCCAGCTCTTTGCTCGTTGTGAGGCTTATCCAGATCTTAAAGCCAATGAAAATTTCCTCGCCTTGCAGGAGCGAATATCTCAATTGGAAGATGCGATCGCTGATCGGCGGGAAATATTCAACGAATCGGTGCGGCTGAATAACACGCGCATCCAGCAAGTTCCTGACGTCGTATTGGCGAGAAGTTTTGGTTTTGGTGAGTTGGCTTATCTGAAATTTGAAACGGTGGCCTTGCTACCCGTAAAAATCAACTTGAAGACCTCCGTAAGCCGCTGATGATTGATTCGCTGATTGATTCTCTCATAGGTCTCACCCAGTCTTTCGACGACACAGAGTTCGTCTGGGTGATGTTAGCCACGCTGCTAGTGTGCTTTGGTTCAGTCATTGCCTTGTTTGGTTTCATTCGTCATGGACGCATCATGCAAGATACTCCGACCTCAAAAATTCGCTCGGCCAGTCAGGGTTTTGTGCAGCTTGAAGGTCGGGCCAGATCGCTGGACGACAAGCCGCTCAGGGTACCTGGNAGTGGTCGGGAATGTGTCTGGTTTGATTATCTTATAGAAAAAAAAGGTAAAGACTGGGAAGAGGTGGCGCGTGATACCAGTATTTACAGCTTTTACGTGGACGATGGTACGGGCGTATGTGCGGTTGACCCGGAGGTGGGTAAGGTAATTGCTCGAAAGAAGCGGGTATGGGTCGTCGGCGATTGGCGTTACACGGAGCAGATCATTGCGGAAAATGAGAGTGTTTATTGCCTGGGCCAATTTGAAACAGACCAGGGTGGGTCTAAAGCCGAGGTGCTCAAAATTGGCGTGCGCGTATTGTTGAATCAGTGGAAACAGGATCGACAGAAGTTACTGCAGCGCTTTGACCTAAATGGAGATGGCGATATTGATATGAATGAGTGGAATCAAGCTCGTCAGGCTGCCATGAGCCAGGTCAAGTCGGCGACAGCTAACGACTATGTGCCGACGCAGCATCACAATCTTGTGGCGCCTTTTAATAAAAGTCACCCCTATATTATTTCCAGTATCCCCCAAGGCGAGCTCACCAGCCGCTATCAGCGCTATGCGTTTGGTTTGCTTGGCCTGTTTGTTGTTTCGGGCGCCTATGCCGTGTTTATGACTATCGTTCGTCGCGATCTATTTTAGGGTTGGATCTGATCTGACACTAACCCAAGCCTTGGCAGCTCCGCTGGTGTAACGTTGTAAGAACCCATAGATCGAACCGATTGAGCTCACTGCTCTGTATTCATTGTTTTGGTGTTTTCCACGGCGACTAGTGTCACTCAAACTGTGTCACCATCTAGGCTGTCGAATTTATGTGTGTCGCGTACCGCTGGTGTATGCCGGTGCTGACTCTCGGTCACATAAATACTGATCGAGGTTGGTTCGGTGTGCGTACTAGCTTGTCTAACGACAAAGAGTACAATGGCCGGCATGTTAACCAAAACCATCCTGTCTATTACCATTATCTGTGTCAGTCTGACTGCTGCCGTGTGGATGTATAATCAAAAGTCGCCGCCACAGACCGCCGAAACAAGCCCACCGACGATGTTTGTGGACGTTATGCGCGCGCAGAGCACAGATGCGAAGATTATGGTCTCAGCGCAAGGTAGCGTGACACCCAGGACCGAGACAACCCTGATCTCAGAGGTCGCGGGTTTAATTACGGAGGTGTCACCGGCATTCGTCGCAGGTGGATTCTTTAACAAAGGCGATGTGCTGGTTCGGATTGACGATCGAAACTATCGTGCTGAAGTGAAGCGTGCCCAAGCCTCGGTCATATCGGCTGAAACAATGGTTACCCGCGAGGCGGGCCTTGCAGACTATGCGAAAGAGGACTGGGAGCGCGCGCAGTCGGTGTTGAAGTCGAGTAAAGCGGCGTCTGACCTGGCGCTACGCAAGCCACAACTCACTGAAGCTCTCGCCAACCTGGAGTTTGCCAGGGCGGAACTCGAGAAGCGAGCCGGCGATCTTGATCGTACGACCATCAGAGCTCCCTACAATGGGCTCGTTAGAGAAAAACGTGCGGATATAGGCCAGTTTGTGAATGGCGGTACACCCCTTGCCGTGACGTTTGCTGTCGATGTGGCGGAAATAAGGTTGCCCCTGCCTGACAGGGAGTTACCGTACCTTAACCTGGACGAGCGCGAGTTAGTCAGCGGCAATGGGCCGAACGTCNTGCTGTCAGCCAATATCGGCGGTGAACGCTATACCTGGGAAGGGCGGATAGTTCGCACCGAGGGNGTATTCGATGAGCGTAGCCGTGTGTTATATCTCGTGGCCCAGATTGAAGACCCTTACAACCAACATTCGGCCAAATGGCAGCAGCCGCTCAGAATCGGTACCTTCGTCGAGGCAAGTATCACCGGACAGCAGCTTAAAGACGTCATTAGAGTGCCGCGCAGCGCACTAAAAAGAGATGGTAAGCTATGGATTATTACCGCGAACGATACGTTGCTGCCCATAAGCGTCGAAGTGGCGCGCGCTGATGAAAAATTTGTACTGATCAAAGCTGGCCTCGAGTCAGGTCAGCTTATTAGCCTGACTGTCCCTGAAAACCCTCTGCCAGGCACAGCTGTTCGATACCAGGAAGCAGTTGACGGCACAGGGGGGCAGAGTGTTGGAATCAATTGATCCACACAAGGGAATTATCGCCTGGTTCGCCAGGAATCATGTAGCAGCCAATCTGTTGATGTTCGTGATTATTCTGACGGGGATCTTTTCCGCACTAACAATTCGAACTCAGATCATGCCTGACGTTCAGTTAGATCGAATCACTATTCAAGTGCCTTTCCCTGGTGCCTCGCCGGGCGAGGTCGAAACCGGAGTTGTGATTCGCGTTGAAGAAGCGGTACGAGATATAGAAGGCATTGTTAATATGCGCTCCTTTGCGAATCCGTCCTCGGGCACGGTGGAGCTGGATATTGAAACGGCTTACGACGCGCTGGCTGTGCTCGATGAAGTCAATGCGGCGGTTGACCGGATTGCAAACTTCCCGGCTTCTATTGAGCGACCGAACATTTACCGGAATCAACCTCAGCCTCGTGCTATCAGTGTGCAGATTTTTGGTGAATTAGATGAAACCACCATGAAAGGGTTGGCGGTAACTATTCAAGGTGAAATTCTTTCACTCCCCAGTGTCACGAAAGCTGATGTTCGAGGAGCAAGACCCTACGAGATCAGCATCGAAGTGGAGGAGTCAAGGCTGCGTCAATACGGACTATCGCTGCAGGACGTAGCTCAGGCCGTGCAGCGTTCCTCTCTGGACCTGCCGGCTGGTTCGATTCGGTCAGATTCAGGCGACATCTTGCTGCGAACGGAAGGGCAGGCCTATCGAAAAGCTGACTTCGAAAAAATTGTTCTGATCTCCAAGTCTGATGGCACTAGACTGACCTTAAGCGATATTGCGGAGGTTAAGGATGGGTTTGCCGAGGTTCGATTTTATTCGCTGTTCAATGGCAAACCGAGCATTGGTATATCTGTGTCTGCTGTTGGTGATCAAAATCAAATCGATATCTCTAACGAGGTCACTGAGTACGTAGAAAAAAGAAGCAAGACATTGCCTGACGGCATATCGCTACAATCTTGGGGAAATAGCACTGCCTATCTTTCAGAATCCATTGCCATGATGGTGTCTAATATGCTGATGGGTATTATTCTTGTATTGGTCACCTTGGGCATCTTTCTTCGTCTGCAGCTGGCTTTCTGGGTCATGCTTGGTATGCCAATCGCTTTCCTGGGTGCATTTGCGTTGCTGCCACTGGCAGACGGATCACTAAATTTACTCAGTCTGTTCGGTTTCATTCTAGTGCTTGGGATTGTTGTGGATGACGCGATTATCATTGGCGAAAGCGTTCAGACCGCTGGTGAACGAGATGGCCACACTCTCGACAATGTCATTCGTGGCGCGAAACGAGTTGCTATGCCAGCCACCTTTGGTGTGTTGACAACGGTGGCGACGTTTGCGCCGTTTTTAACCGTGCCAGGTGGTTTCGGCGCCCTGCCCGCTGCGATTGGGTCGGTGGTAATTTTATGTCTGTTATTTAGTATCGTCGAATCAAAGCTAATCTTGCCTGCCCACCTTGCTAGCATGCGGCCCTTAACCGCGGATGACAATTCACCACTTAGACGATTTCAAAATTATTTTGCTGTTGCCTTAAAGCGTTTTATACAACAGAAGTACCAACCCTTACTTGTGAAAGCTATTGAGGCGCGCTACCTAACCCTCTCAGTGTTTGTTGGCATGTTGATTTTGGCCATGGGTTTTGTCATGGGGCCATATATCAAAACAGTTTTCTTCCCCGTCATGTCTACTGACTTCATCAGGGGGGAAGTCGAAATGGTGGATGGTACCTCTCCTGCCCAGGTCATCAAAGTTGTTGAAAGACTCAATAACTCTCTTCTGAGCTTTGATGCCGAACAACCAGCAGAGGCAAAGTTTCTCAAAAATGTCGCTGCTTATGTCTATAACACTACCGGTACTGTTGTTGCTGAATTGAAGCCGGTGGATAGTCTTTCACGGAATCCTGCACAAATAGCCTCTCAATGGCGAGAGCGGGTGGGAGAAATTTCTGGGGTTAAAGCCATACAGATTACGGGCGCGCAAAAGTCTCATGGTCACAGCAAAGACATCAATTTCAAATTGATTTCACCGAATACGCAAGAACTTGAAGCCGCGGCAGAAATGTTGCATCAACATCTCAGATCGTATGCGGGTGTTGACGACATCGAGAATTCTAATGCCGGTAGCATCCCTGAGATCAACTTGAAGATTAAGCCTTCTGCTGAGGCCCTGGGGTTAGCGCTGACTGATCTTGCCAGCCAAGTTCGTGCGGGTTTTTATGGCGTTGAAGCTCAGCGCATTCAGCGGGGCCGGGAAGAAGTTAAGGTGATGATTCGCTATCCGCAGCAAGAGCGCGAATCCATGGGTAATCTTGAATCCATGTACATTAGAACGAAAGAAGGTGACGAAGTCCCATTCACGGCTGTTGCGGAACTGGAGAATCGTGTTTCGCCTTCCACCATCAGAAGGACCTCGGGGCAACGGGCCGTGATTATCTCGGCGGATATTAATACGACGATTACTCAGCCGGGTAAGATTGTCGAGGATGTCACCCAGGGCGAATTTTCCCAGCAGCTGATACAAAGATATCCTGCTGTAAGCATTGAATTGGGTGGTGCGAGTCAAGAAGAGGAAGAACTTATTCAGCGGATGATTTTTACGACGGCGCTGGCACTCTTCGCGATCTATGCATTAATGGCCATACCGCTAAAATCTTACCTGCAACCGATTATCATCATGGCGGTGATTCCTTTCGGTATGATTGGCGCCCTGATTGGTCATGTGATCGTCGGCATCCCTTTTAGCGCACTGTCGGTTTACGGCATCATTGCGCTGGCCGGTGTGGTGGTGAATGACAGCATCATTCTGGTGGACTTCGTCAACAAGTCGGTGGCTGACGGCATGGATTATGTTGAAGCGGCAATCAAGGCCGGGTCGGAAAGGTTTCGCGCCATCATGCTCACATCGGTCACGACATTTTTTGGTTTACTGCCGATCCTGACTGAAACCAGCCTCTCTGCGCAGCTGGTGAAGCCGATGGCAGTGTCACTGGGTTTTGGCATTTTGTTCGCCACGGTCATCACGCTGATCCTGATTCCCTGTCTTTACGTGGTTCTTAACGACATTAGATTATTGCGCCGACCTTCGGCCGGCAGCAACGTCAGCAATGCTGACGAAGCCTTTGCTGATTAGGCGGCGAGAGTCGGCTTTTTACACCGAATTCGTTCGCCGCGGACATCATCTCGCCTTGTCGTTTAGCTGAGGCTTTTGATATAACCGAAAAAGCCTTCGCGATTGGCTTCTGTATCAGCGGCCACCCGTTGGCTAACAGCGTCAGCAGCGAATGCGATACGCCATGCTTTGAGTCCTGGGATGCGCTCGTTGAGATCGACCCCGGTCATCTGGCCGCCCATTTCGGCGACGGTCAAAACGTAATACAGATAGATATCTGCCATTGTGAACTCACTGCCAAGCACCCAAGGGTCAAAAGTGGCAAGTGCATTGATACTGTTAATGCCGCGGTCAACGACGGCGGTGACTTCCTTGATGAGTTGTTCAGGAGCGGGTTGATTGCTGAAGCTGTAACCGATTAATCGGCGATTCGGCAACTCCAGGTATAACTCGGCCATGTGCATCAGTTGGCGATTCTTGTTGCGTGCCACAGGGTCCGCTGGCAATAAAGGTTTTTCTGGATAGGCGTCTTCAATGTATTCGCACAACACGGCGGCTTCTGAAAGATGCTGACCATCGTCGGTAGTCAGGCTGGGCACTTTGAGTGCCGGGCTTAGCTTGCTGTAGCCGGCTGCGCTGGGATACACGAGATTTTCTGTAAAGCTTACGCCTTTATGCAGCAAGGCATGTTTCGGTATGTTGTAATAGTTGCTGTATGAAAATCCGTGAAGTGTTGGCATGCCCGGGCTCCGTGTGTTGGATGCAGCTTAATCATTGGTTGTTTTGAGTGGGCACTATAGCAAAAATCAGCAGGTCTGGCATAAAGCCCCGCGGCGCCTAAGATGGACAATGCCTCACATTGAGCAAGGCTGAGTGGAAAACGCACTGACGAGCCCAATTTGCTATGTGCCTCGGCTGTTTTATTGCCATTATTTTTTTGACGTAAATACGAGAAAACAACGGTTATGAATGATCGATGCAGTACATCATGGGTCCTGTTGATTGTGGGCCTGATATTAATGCCGGCACAGGTATGGGCGGCGGCCGCGGGTTTGCCGCTAGCGTCGCCGGAGTCGGTGGGCATGTCCAGTGAACGGCTGGCGCGTATCAGGCCGGCCATGCAGCGTTACATTGATGCGCAGTTGGTTCCCGGCACGGTGACCATCATTGCACGTCGGGGCAAAGTGGTGCACTTTGAAGCGCAGGGCTTTATGGATATTGAGCAAGCCACCCCTATGCGTGAGGACGCCATTTTCCGCATCGCATCTATGTCCAAGCCAGTCACCTCAGTGGCCCTAATGATGCTCTGGGAGGAAGGCAAGTTTCAGCTCAACGATCCTGTTAGCAAGTATCTACCTGAATTCAGCGACCAACGAGTATCTACCACCGGTGACGCCAGTGGCGCCACCGGTGAACTGGTGTCGCTCAAGCGGCCCGCCACCATTCGCGACATGTTGACCCATACCGCAGGCATGGCGAATAACTATGTCGGCAACACCGAATTTTACCAACGTGAGACCGCAGTGCGTGCTGACGACGATATGGATTCCTATATCAAACGGCTAGCGCGCCTGCCATTAAATTATCAGCCGGGTACGGCTTGGCAATACTCCCATGCCACAGATGTCGTCGGGCGATTGGTAGAGGTGTTATCTGGCCAACCTTTGGATGTCTTTATGCAAACTCGTATCTTCGAGCCACTACAGATGACCGATACCCACTTCTTTCTGGATGACACCCAGGGCGGCCGTTTGATGTCACAATACCGGCCGGGAGATGACAACAGAATACAACTGCAAGACCCGGGCTCAAACGCCAGTCGCTGGATCACCGGGCCCAAGAAAGTCTTCCGTGGTGCCGGTGGGTTGGTGTCTACCGCGCACGATTATGTGCGTTTTCAGCAGGCCATGCTCAATGGCGGCAAATTAGAGCAGGCTCGGCTGTTGGCACCGATGACGGTGGCGCTGATGATGGACAATCACACCGGCGACCTACCTTTATGGCTCGCGGGGCCGGGTATGGGTTTTGGATTGGGTTGGGCGGTGGTCACGGACCGAGGCAAGGCAGCGTCGCCGCTGTCTGAAGGTAGCGTTTACTGGGGCGGCGCCTATTGTACCTTGGCCTGGATTGATCGAGAGCAAGAGCTGATCGGCATCCTGATGACGCAAGTTAGGCCTTACGGGCATCTGAGTATCCGTCAAGATTTTCAAGTGTTAGTGGCTCAAGCGGTGATGGAATAGCGGATGCTTAGTCACTAAATGTAGTAAAAAAACACAATAGAGATAATAGAGCTATAGTTATGGCGCATATATGTAATATAATTACATTTTAATGAGTTCTTAGGAGGGTCGCATGAGCCAGTTGAACACTACCGTGGCGGCTGTAACGGCGCGCATCGTCGAGCGCAGTCGTGAGCTGCGGTCAGACTATCTGACTCAGATCAAGCGCGACCAGCAAGATCGGCCCACGCGTAGCAAGTTGAGTTGTGGCAATCTTGCGCACGGCTTTGCGGCTTGCGGCACTGCCGACAAGGACAGTCTCAAGCTGATGCAATCAGCCAATATTGCGATCGTTACCGCCTACAACGACATGCTGTCGGCTCATCAGCCCTATGCGGATTACCCGGACAAGATTAAGCAGGCGCTGCGCGAGATGGGTTGTACCGGGCAGGTTGCCGGCGGCGTGCCCGCTATGTGTGATGGCGTCACGCAGGGCCAGGCCGGCATGGAGCTCAGTCTGCTGAGTCGTGATGTGATTGCGCAATGTACGGCGATTGCCTTGTCCCACCAGATGTTTGATGGCGTCCTGGCGCTCGGCATTTGCGACAAGATCGTGCCCGGGTTGTTGATGGGGGTGCTCAGTTTTGGCTATCTGCCGGCCCTGTTTGTGCCCGCGGGTCCCATGCCGTCGGGCCTACCGAACAAGGAAAAGCAACGTATTCGGCAGCTATATGCGGAAGGTCAGGTAGACCGAGAAGCGTTACTGCAGGCAGAATCTGATTCTTATCATAGTCCCGGCACTTGTACCTTTTACGGAACAGCGAACAGCAATCAAGTGGTGCTCGAGGCCATGGGTCTGCAATTGCCAAGCAGTTCGTTTCTTAACCCGGACAGCCCGATGCGCGCACGCCTGACCCGTGAGGCCAGCCATCAGGTCGCACGGATTACCGCGCTGGGCACAGACTACCGCCCCGTGGGCGAAATTGTTGATGAGCGGGCCATGGTCAATGCCACGGTGGCGCTGTTGGCTACCGGTGGCTCTACCAACCACACCATGCACCTAGTCGCCATCGCGCGGGCTGCAGGCATTATCATGAACTGGACTGATCTCGCTGATTTGTCGGCGGTGGTGCCAATGCTAGCCAAGGTCTATCCCAACGGCCAGGCAGATGTGAATCATTTTCATGCCGCCGGGGGTACCGCGGTGCTGTTTCGGCAACTGCTTGAAGGTGGTCTGATGCATGCCGATGCTCGCACCGCCTGGGGCGACAATTTTGCAGACTTTACCCAGGAAGCGGTCATGGATATGGCCGGCGACGGCGTGCTTTGGCGTGAGTCACCCTTGCGGTCGCTGGACCCGACGGTGCTGGCGAGCCTCGACTCGCCCTTTGCCGACGAAGGTGGAGTGCGTCTTTTGCAGGGAAATCTTGGCCGCAGTGTCATGAAGGTCTCTGCTGTCGCCGCAGAGCACTGGATCGTCGAGGCGCCCGCGGTCGTCATCGACGACCAAGATCAACTGGCCGGCTTATTTGAAACCGGCAAGCTAAATCGAGATTGTGTGGTGGTGGCCCGTTTTCAGGGGCCGCAGGCGCTGGGTATGCCAGAGCTACATAAGTTAACCCCGTTTTTGAGTAGCTTGCAGGATAAGGGCTTTCGCGTGGCCCTAGTCACCGACGGCCGCATGTCGGGAGCCTCCGGTAAGGTGCCGGCAGCGATTCACGTGGTGCCAGAAGCTATGGCGGGTGGCATGTTGGCGAAGATCAACGACGGTGACCTATTACGAGTGGATGCGGTAGCCGGCGAGTTACAGTTCCTCGGTGATCTTCAAGCGCTGGCAGCTCGGGTGCCAGCGACCCAACCTGCCGCTGGCCAGCTTGGTTGCGGTCGCGAGTTGTTTAGGATGAATCGCCTGGCCATGGGCACCGCTGAGCAAGGCGCTTCATTTTTGTACGGTAACGACTAAGAGAAATGGCCGGCGGGTTGCTCGAACGCTGAATATGGCAGATAACGCCACACGGAACGGTAGACATTCAATGGAGGCGCCTGTGCGCAAATTGTTAGCGGGGACCGCGGTGATTCCCGTGATCACCCTAGATCGAGTGGAAGACGCGGTGCCTATCGCACGGGCGCTGGTGGCAGGGGGGTTGCGCGTGTTGGAAGTGACTCTGCGAACAGCGGCTGCACGTGCCGGAATACAGCGAATAGTGGCCGANGTGCAGGGTGTCAGCGTCGGCACAGGGACGGTCTGCACGCCAGAGCAGGTAGAGTTATCCTGTGACCTGGGCTGCCATTTTATGATCTCGCCAGGGTCTACCGACAGATTGCTGGCTGCGGCTGCACAAGCCCCCATTCCGCTCATGCCTGGAGTTGCCAGTGTCAGTGAAATGATGCGCTGCATGGAGTTCGGTTATGAAGATTTCAAGTTTTTCCCTGCCGAGGCGTCCGGCGGCGCGGCAAAAATTAAAGCCATCGCCGGCCCTTTCGCCAATGCGCGGTTTTGTCCCACAGGCGGTATTGGCCTGGCGAATGCGCTGGACTACCTGAGGTTGCCGAATGTCTTATGTGTCGGTGGATCCTGGGTTCTGCCCGCCAACCTGATTGCGGAACAACGTTGGTCAGACATTGAGCGCCTGGCCCGAGAAACCGTTGAATTTTGTGCGAGCCGCTGACAATGGCGAGGATGTAGACCATTCCAGTGGTGACAAAAATCCTGATTAAACTTGTTAGGGCCGGGCTTTTTAGAATAACGCTTTTTAGAATAACGCTTTTTAGAATAACGCTTCGTAGGATTGCGCATGAGCAGTAAAAATGATTTGGTAATATTTGGCGCTTTGGGCGATCTGTCTAATCGTAAGTTGTTTCCGGCGTTATACCAACTAGACCGAGCCGGCCTGTTAGATGTCAGCGTTCGAATAGCCGCCCTCGCCAGGGACGATGTCAGTACGCCGGTCTTCATTGAGCAGCTGCAGGTTGTGCTTACGCAAGCTTTTGGTCAGGCGGCCTTTGACGAGTCTTCCTGGCTACGATTCAGCCGCCGGCTGCACTACATCAAAATTGATTTTTCCCAGAAGAAACAATTCCTGGTGCTCAAGCAATGGTTGCTCGCCGGACGCACCGCCATCTACTACCTGGCGACGCCACCGAGTCTGTTTAGTCCCATCTCCAAGCATCTGAACGCGGCGGGTTGTGTGGCGGCGGATTCCCGCATCGTACTCGAAAAGCCGATCGGCCATGACCTAAAAAGTTCACAAGACGTCAATAGCGCTGTGGCCGATTGTTTTGACGAACGCAACATCTACCGTATTGATCATTACTTGGGTAAAGAGACCGTGCAGAACCTGCTGGCACTGCGGTTTGCGAATCGTATGATCAACTCTCAATGGGACAACAGTTGCATTGACCACATCCAGATTACAGCAGCAGAAACCGTCGGTATTGAAGGGCGGTGGGGTTACTACGATAACGTCGGCCAGCTGCGGGATATGATTCAGAACCATCTGCTGCAACTGTTGTGTATGGTGGCGATGGAGCCGCCCAACTCTCTGCAGGCCGACGAAATCAGAGCAGAGAAAGTCAAAATTCTGCGGGCCTTGAGCCCGATCACTGCTGACACTGTGGCTGACCAAGCTGTCCGTGGTCAGTACACGGCCGGCTGGGTTAATGGCAAGCCGGTAGTCGGTTATATGGAGGAAGAAGGCAGTGAGCGTGAGTGCAGTGATACTGAAACCTTCGTCGCCCTGAAGACATACATCGATAACTGGCGTTGGGCCGGCGTGCCTTTTTACCTGCGAACGGGGAAGCGCATGAACAGCAAAGTCACTGAGGTNGTCATCACTTATAAAGACCATCCTCACGGCATATTCCCAGACAGTCACCACGGTGCTCATAATCGACTGATCATTCGCTTGCAGCCTAACGAAGGTATTGAGCTGGAAATGGTGTCGAAGAAGCAAAGCCTGAAAGAGCGTATGAGTTTGGAAAAACGTACCCTGAATCTCGACTTTTTCGACTCGTCAGGAGAGTCAAGAATTGCCGATGCTTATGAGCGTCTGTTTCTTGAGGTGATGAAAGGCGATCAATGGTTGTTTGTCAGCCGTGATGAAATAGAAGCCTCGTGGCACTGGTGTGATACGCTATTGGATGCCTGGCATAAAAAGGGTCTTGGTGTGAAAGGCTACAGTGCCGGTTCCTGGGGGCCATCAAAAGCTGAAATGCTGATCGAGAAGGACCAACGTAGCTGGCATGAGTCCTGATGCTGGAGCAATATGAATTCATCACTGCTGATTTGTTAGACCAGGCTTTAGTGGCAGATGTCGTCGCCACTCTGGCGGCGGACATCAAGCGACAGGGCAGCGCCATACTTGTGGTGTCCGGTGGCAGAACGCCGCTGGGTTTTTTGCAGTTGTTATCGCATCAGTCACTAGATTGGTCGAAAGTGACAGTAACTCTAGCTGACGAACGCTGGGTTGGTTCTGAAAATGCTGATAGTAATGAAAAGCTTGTGCGGGATAACTTGTTGGTGAACGCGGCCAGCGCGGCCAAGTTTGTTGGTCTCAAAAATGCAGCGCTCACTGCAGCCGAGGGTGAGACGGCAGCGAGCGAATTACTGGGCAGTCTTGGCAAATTTTCGGTCGTGATTCTCGGTATGGGTGAAGATGGTCATACGGCGTCGCTGTTCCCGAGCGCAGCTAATTTGGCGCGCGGACTTGATCTAGATTCTGGTCAGGCCTGCATCGCGATGACACCTTTGCACGCCCCGTACGAGCGCCTGAGTCTGACATTGTCGCGCTTGCTGGCAAGTGGCCGGATTATTCTGCATCTGGCGGGTGAGAAAAAACGTCGAGTGCTGGCTACGGCCCTTGCCGGTGACGATGTTCAAGCGCTGCCAGTACGGGCGATTCTACGCCAAGAGCAAACGCCGGTGAGCATCTATATCACACCCGACTTGCGGAATTGAATGTCAGGATACTAAAGAAGGAAGTATCTAAAATGTTTGGCTTGTTTCTCAGAATACAAAAATTGGGTTCGTAACGAGGGTGAAACACGGTGCACGAGCAAAATCTTATTAATGTCATCACAGATGCCATGCCAGACTTAAATAAGTCGGAGCGCAAAGTGGCGACGGCTATTCTGGCAGATCCTGATCGTGCGACCCGCTCCAGTATCGCAGCTTTGGCCGCCCTGGCAGCGGTGAGTGAACCCAGCGTCAATCGTTTCTGTAAACGTTTTAATGCCACGGGCTTTCCCGACTTTAAGCTGCGGTTGGCGAAGTCGCTGGTGTCGGGGGTGCGGTTTATGAACCGCAATGTTGATCCAGGGGATGAAGTCGACAGCTACACACCGAAAATATTCGACAGTACTATTAACCAGCTGGCAAAGGCCAGAGACAAGATCAGCCACTTGCGCATCAACCAAGTGGTGGACGAGCTCATTCAGGCTCGAAGAATCTATTTTTTTGGCCTGGGTGCGTCAGGTTCAGTGGCCCGAGATGCCGAACATAAATTCTTCCGCTTTAATATCCCAGTATCTTTTCACGATGACGTGTTAATGCAGCGTATGCTGGCATCAACGGGCGCTACGGGCGATGTGTTTTTTTGTATCTCGCACACGGGCCGCACTAAAGAGATCGTTGATGTTGCTAAGTTAGCGCGCAGTTGTGGTTCGACGGTGATTGGCCTGACAGTGCCCGGTTCGCCGTTAGCGAAGGTTTGCACCTTAACCTTAGCGGTCGATGTAGCGGAGAACACTGATGAATATATGCCCATGACTTCGCGCTTGGTGCACCTGGTTATTCTGGATGTTCTGGCTACCGGGATGACGCTGCGCCGAGGACCCGGATTGTTACCGCATCTCGAGAAGATCAAGCGCAGCCTGAAACCTACACGTTTTTCGAATAAGGGTGCGAACAAGGGTGCGAACAAGGGTGCGAACAAAGGTGCAAACAAGGGTGCGAACGAGGACGTCGACTAAGTCCAGGAGAGTCGATGCCAACCAATCCCGATTCGGCAATTTTTCCATGGGGTAGCGTCATGCCGGTGGCTTGATTAGGGGTTTAGTTTTTCCTATGCTCCACCTAAACAAGACTGGGTTTACGCGTCGATCATCGAATCAAGTGGCCAGCATGGCTCAACCTTTAATGAGCATGCTGCCTTCAACGACGAACTGAAAGGTGAAGATATCCACAGTGCAGCCACACAGCAGGGCCTATGGACCATTGTTGTTGCCAGCGACGGCCATGCATCAATGCTCACCGGTGAAGCGATTAACATCAACAGGTTGCCCATCGAACACGATCTGGTCACAACGCTCGAGGAATAAAACGCTCGAGGAATAAAACGCTCGAGGAATAAAA
>JGI20154J14316_10001781_pt1 | contig 18791 bp, 18 predicted proteins | sample COG_04_FD_14316 | JGI IMG/M metagenome (IMG submission 14316) | reverse complement strand
TTGAGACTTTATCAACTTCATACATTGAATATACTTTGGAGAATAAGCGAGCAGTAAACAAGAATACTCGTGAGTTTATTGAAGTTCAAATTGGGGAAGTAGTCGAGCTATTAAATGAAATAGAAAAAGAAATGGAGCTATATAAAGAAGATAAATCCATTTTGAATATCAGTAAAGAAGAGAATGAATATTTTGAAAAGTTAATTTTCTACGAAACACAATTAAAAGAACTGGAATTAAATTTAAAAAGTCTAATTGCATTAGAAGACTATATTCATAATAAGGGAGACGAGACCTTGCTTCCACCATCTTTGTTTATTTTGGAAGGGGATAATTATTTGAAAGAATCAATTAATCAGTTTTATGCTTTGCAAATAGAGCGGAACAATAGATTATTTAATTCGACAGAAAGTAATGCAGCAGTAAAGCAAATTGATTTAAAAATTGAAAGGCAGAGAATTAATTTATTAACATATATAATTAATTCTAAAGATGCTTTTAAATCGAAGAAAATTGATTTAATAGAGGCAATTTCTCATTATGAATCGAAAGTTAAAAAAATACCAAAGAGTCAGAGAGAGATTTTAAACATTAAAAGAAAACTTCAAATCCACGAGGAATTATATACTTTTTTATTACAGCGTAAAGCGGAAACAATTATTGCGGAAGCCAGTATTTTGCCTGAAACAAAGATTATTGAACATGCCAAATCAATTGGTTTAGTTGNGCCAGATAAACGAAGAATACAAATACTTTTTTTTAGTGGTTTTTTAATTCTTGCTCTTGTTATAAGTGTAATTCGATTAATGTTTACTGATAAAATTGAGAACGTTGTCAGTTTAATGGATTTAACTGATGTTAGTATAATTGGAGGCGTAATTCAGTCAAGTGATAAGTACAATAATGGAAAAGAGTATTTGCTTTCAATTCGCCAACCTAAAAGTGCTTTAGCCGAGACGTTTAGGTTAATTCGGGTAAACTTGGACTATAAATTAGGGAAAAACAGTTCTAATATAGGCAATGCAAAATCACTTTTAGTGACTTCTATTCTGCCAGGTGAGGGTAAAACATTTACTACCTCAAATATCGGAGCTATTTTAGCGATAGCCCATAAAAAATGCGTTATAATTGACTTTGACCTTCATAAACCAAAGATCCATCAAGCTTTTGGTATTAAAAATGGGCTTGGTGTAAGTAATTTTATAATTGGACGGGCCGGAATAAAGGATATCATTAATAATACTGAGATCGAAAACCTTCACGTCATCACAGCAGGAGATATCCCGCCTAATGCATCGGAATTAATATTAAGTGATAGGGTTTCGGAATTACTTGAAATTTGTAAAAAAGAATATGATTTTATTATTTTAGATACGCCGCCAATAAGCTTGATTTCTGATGCTATTGTACTTTCTAAGATTGTAGATTTAGCGGTCTTTGTGATTAATTCAAAAAACGCGACTAGAAGAAATATTGGGCAGTTTAATCATTATATATCCAGTAATAATATTGAAAATGTTGGAGTGATTCTTAATGGGATAAAGCAGCAAAACAAGATGGGCTATTTTAAAAAATACGGCTACGGATATGGTTACGGATATGGCTACGGTTATGGCTATGGTTATGGCAATGGCTACGGGTATAGTGATAGCAACGAGGAAACTAACATCCAGAAAAATAACTCTTAGGAATATAGTATTCAAGCATTAAGAGAATTTTAACATCTTGTGAAGCATGAAAAAAGGAATACTTAAAGAGTTGTTGCTCTATGGAGGAGGGGATTTAATTCCGAAGTTTTTAGGCTTAGTCATTTTTCCTATCTACACACACATTTTTTCTCCTAATGAATTTGGTCTGATAAACATACTGCTAACTGGGATCACTTTTTACACTAGTTTCAGCCTTTTAGGAGTTGATTCGGCGGTTTCAAAGTTTTTCTATGAAAAGGATAATACAGCCGACAAAGGTGGGCAGTTGATTAAAACCGGTTTGGTCTTTATTTCTGCATGGGGTTTGTTTCTGTTTGCGCTGCTAATAGGATTAGGCGTCATGTTTTATTCGAAATGTTCCAGGTGCTCAGTTATACCTGTAGAATTGATTTTTATGTCTATTGGTTTAACACTGCCGAGTGTAATACTTCAATATGTTTTGTCAATTCTTAGAATTCAATTAAGAAGTCAATTATTTGTATATGTTAGTGTTATAAGTGGAGTGATAAATATTTTCATGACTTTATTACTCGTTAAATATCTTGATCTAGGTATGGTAGGGTATTTTTTAGGAATTTCATTCTCTTCCATCCCAGCATTGATTTATGTATTGTTCAAGATTGAAAATGTATTCATCAATAAATACTCGTTTCAGAAGCTAAGACAAATATTAAAATTTAGCGTACCTATTTTTTTTTACGGCCTTGCAAGTTGGGTTTTACTTTCTATGGATCGCTGGATGCTTTTATATTTAGAGTCTTCCGCTGAGGTAGGTATTTATAGTATTGGGTTGAAGTTTGGAGTTGTTATGTATTTTTTTACGAGTGCATTTAACAAAGGGGTTATTCCTATTATTCTTAAAAAGTACAATGAGGATCAATCCGCAGGACAAGCTTTAATTAAGAAGTTATTTACCTATTGGTTCTTATCAGTGGCATTTGTAGGAAATTTAGTTTGTTTGGCGATTCCCTATTTTTTTGATTGGTTTATAGCAAAAGAATATGAATCTTCCATTGTAGTAAGTTTAGTGTTGGTTTTTAATGGAATTGTCTCTAGTTTAACTTTCTTTACTGGAATTGGACTTTATTTGAAAAATAAAACCAGGATTATATTTTATGGGTCTATTTTAGCTATTGTTTTAAATTTTTTTCTGAACCTAATTCTAATTAATCTAATGTCAACGATAGGAGCAGCTATAGCTACCTTGCTATCTACATTTTTTGTCGGAATGTTCTATTTAGTGTTGTCATATTCTAATCTAAAAATAAATTTTGAATGGAGTAAATTGGTTTCATTATTACTATTTCAAACTTTGCTCATTTCCGCAATGATATTAGTATTAAAGTTCTACTTTAATCCACTCACCCGATTCGGTTTAAACCTTACACTATTTTTAGCCTGGTTAATTATTCTGTTCATTCTAAAAATAATACCAATATCCTACTTAAAGGATATTAGAAATATATTAAAAAAAATAATATGAGTTTATTTTCAAATAACCACTTAAAATTGGGAACGATTTCTTATTCACAATGTGGAGAAGATTTGATTATAATTAACTTGTGCAAAATGTTGGGTATTAAACACCCTGTTTATCTGGATATTGGTTGTAATCATCCCATTCGATGTAGCAATACCTATAAATTATATTTGGAAGGTTCTCGTGGAATATGCGTTGAGCCAAATCCAGAGTTAAAGGATATTTTTAAAAAGAGAAGACCTTTAGATGTTTTTTTACCAATCGGAATTGGGATTACTTCTGAAAAATCAGAGGAAGATTATTACTTAATGGATTGGCATGAATTTAATAGTTTCTCAAAAGAGCAGGCTGAAAAGGTTCAAGAGTATTATAATGGAAAGAATAACATAAAGAAACAAGTAAAAGTTCAAGTTGTAGATATTAATCAAATTCTCGAAGAAAGAGGCCTTCAAGAATTAGATTTACTTTCTTTAGACGTTGAAGGTTGGGACTTTGAAATTATTAAAAGAATTGATTACGTTCGCTTTACACCAAAAATTATTTGTGTTGAAGGAATTGACGTTGGAAAAGTGCAGCAAAAAAGATTGCAATTAAAGGAATTCATTATTTCAAAGGGGTACACACTTATTGCGGACACATCAATCAATTATATCTTTTTGAACAATTCGTGTTTCGATAAACTCTAAAATACGCGTTAGAAATAAATTTTAGACGAAGCATGATTGTTCTGAAAATTAGAGGAGGTTTAGGAAATCAAATGTTCCAATATGCCTATGCTAGAGTACAGGCTGAAAGGCTTAAAACCACTTTGTATTATGACCCTTCGTTGTTAAGAAATTCAAAAAACGTGCACGCTCCAGCAAGAGGATTTGCATTAGGTGCATTCAACTTAAGTATTGATAAGATATCGCCCATTAGGAATTACTTGTTGCAAGGAGTTCCATTTCATTATTTCGGATCCAGAATATTGAACAAACTCCAACGCATTCTCTTTGGAAATCATTTGGTTTTGGAATCATCTAGAGAATTTAATAATCAATATTTAGCTATAGAAGATAAATCGTGTATCGTTGGATCCTTCCAGAGTCCTTTATATTTTGATGAGCATCGAGATTTTATTTTAAAGGAATTTGAATTTAACCATGAGGTTGTTAGTGACGCAAGTGAAGCTGCCGTTAAAATAAATCAAGGAAACAGTGTCTGTTTACATGTTCGAAAAGGAGACTATGTGAATGATCCCTTTTTTAAACCAATACTGGGTCATATTGGTTTGGATTATTATGAGAGCGCAATTGTAAGGCTTAAAACCTTAGTTGATAAACCGGTGTTCTACATATTTTCTGATGATATTGAGTGGGCTGAGATTAATATAGGTCAACGATTGCTGATGAATGATCGATATACAATTTGCACTGAAGTTGACTCAAAATGGAAAGACCATGTTGATATGTACTTGATGAGTCTTTGCAAGCACTTTATTATCTCGAATTCAACCTATGCCTGGTGGGGAGCTTGGTTAGCCAAAAGTGAGAATAAAAATGTAATATCCCCTAATGACTGGGTACATAATGACTTTCAGAATGATTTAAGTACCAATCCAAGGGATATACTTCCTTCAAACTGGATTAGAATTTAGCGAGTACATGATTACTAATATTGAATTTCCCAGACCTAAGTCATTAAGGAATTGGATTTCTTACCTAATTAGAGAAGTTCAGGAGAAAAGGTATACTTATAATCAGAACCAAGTTATTAAGAGGGCATTAAAACAAAAAAGAATTGTATTCGGTCCTTTTATTGGTGAATTAGGTCATTTACTAGCCCACAATCTTCCTTTAATTAGCTTTTTACATAAACAAGAAGTGCATGTTGAATTTATTGGTTTTGAGCGATTTAAGCCATTTTTAAAAGATGACAAGGATAACAACCTGTTCGGGACTTTCCATTTAATTAGGGATTTTAGTGTTGAGACCAAAATTGTAAGTAACAGTGCAGAAAATATCCCAAAAGATATCCAAAGAATAATTGAATCAATAAAGAAGGAAACAAGAGAGAAAAATATACCTGAATTATTTATCGATAAACCTCAAGAATATTGGTTATTCTATAGGAAGTGGGTTCATAATACAAAATATCGTTATTCCTACTCTTTAGATAAAGTCTATGCTACTAACTCGGTTGAACCCAATTCTTGCGCTATATTCATCCGATCAAAAAATGTAGTTTCTAAAGAACAGCAAAGTATTAAAGCGGAAGCAAACGGCCCATTATGGGACTATCAGGAACTTATTCGTCAAGTGGCTAGAAGGTTCAATAAAGTTTACCTGATTGGAACGCCAAACGAAAGCATCAGCAACTCTTTTAAGGGTTTTGACAATGTTATTTGGAAAGTTGGCCTTAATAATACCGAAATGCTTGAGGTGGTATGTAATAGTAGGTTAGTAATTACACCGCATTCAGGAGCTATGTATTTGTCGGCTTATTTTAATACACAGTTTCTTATTATTTATCGAGGAATTAAACATTTTTCAGAAATAGGTGATATAAATTCAACTCTTACCTTCTTAAATAGGATAAATCCTAAAACAAATCTCATATTTGCTTTCCAAAACGAAGATTTAGTTTTAAAAATTGAAGAAATAAATAATGAAAAGACTCGAAATTGACTTTAATTTAAATGGTATAGATGTTTTGGTTAGCCTTGCGCGTTACCAATTTGCCCTTAGAACCGTTAATAACAGTGATATAAAAGTCCTTGACTTTGGTTGCGGATCTGGGTATGGAAGCAAAATACTCAAAGAAAAGTATAATGATGTGGTTTCCTTTGATGTTTACCCTGATGGTTATTCACCAAAAGGGTTGGATGTTGTGAACGAAACAACTTCTTTTGAGGAGAATATGTTTGACATGATAACGTGTTTTGAGGTAATTGAACATGTTGATGACGCTATGCAGCATAGTCTTATGCAGGATTTATATAAGTGGATTAAACCCAATGGTTCTTTATTTATCTCTACAGTTCGAAAAATGGATCCGCCGCCAACTGAAAATAGAAAAATAGAGCATGTGAAGGAATTGAGTTATCAGGAGTTATACGATCACTGCAGCAAACACTTTCATAATGTTTATACATTCGGACAAGTAGATCAGGTAATCAGTACTTTTTATCCCGAAAACCACTACCATTTCGTTTTTATTTGTACAGGAAAAAAGTGAAGTTAGAAAATCTCGAAAAGTTTATTGAAAGAAGCCGAGATTTAAAGGTTTTGGTTATTGGTGAAACTATTATTGATCGTTTTATATCGGTAACGTACGAAGGGCCATCTATGAAATCATTTTGCCCAGTTTTTAAAGTGGTAAATGAGTCTTTTCCTGATCAAGAAGGAGGCTCTTTGGCCATTGCGAACCATCTTAAAAATTTTGTTGATAAGGTAGACCTTGTAACCAACCCTAAAGCAGAGATTGTTAAAACAAGATTAGTTGATGCAAATGGCATGGCTAAGCATGTGGAAATTAACAGGATTAATGTTACTCCTTGTAAAGAGTTAGATGTTGATTATTCTCAGTATAACGTAGTTATAGTTGCAGATTTTGGACACGGTTTTTGTACTGAATTCCCTGGGTTGTCAAACTTCCACTTAATGTGCCAAACTAACTCTAATAACTTTGGGTTCAATAGATTAAGCAAATGGAAAAAGTATAAAAAGAAAAGTATTTGTGTTGACCTTAGAGAGGCTGGTTTACAGCTGAATAAAAAGGTTGCAAAATGGGATGAAAAGAACATATCTCAGCTATTTAATTATGAGTTGAGTACAGAAGAGCTTTTTGTCACTCAAGGTAAAGAAGGAGCTTCATTGTATAATGGAAACAAGATGACTGAAGTGTCTAATTACAGCACTGATATAGTTGATACAATTGGAGCAGGAGACACTTTTTTTTCATTTGCAACTTTAGCTTCAGCCCTTCAGGTTCCAGACAATGAAAAATTAATTATCCCATCATTGGCTGCGAGTCTTTCAACTACGTGGTTATGTAATGAAAAAAGTGTGTCACCTCAAGAATTATTAAATCATGCTAGTAGATTCTTATAACAAACAATATCTCAAGACATTTCAGGCTTCAGATTTTCGATCAATAATTAGTGATTCTGTATCCCTGGTTGGAAAGTCGAATAAAATATTCTTTATAGGTAATGGTGGTAGTAATTCTATCTCATCGCATATGATGGAAGATTATGGAAAGATGGGACGGAAAAAAACATATGCTTTTTCTGATCCTGCGCTAATAACTTGCTATGCTAATGATTACGGGTATGAAAACTCAATCATGGAATGGTTNAAATTGCATATTGAAGANGGAGATTTATTAGTAGCTATTAGTAGTTCGGGCTCNTCAAAAAACATTTTNAATGCAGTTAAAATTGCTAAGACTAAAAAAGCTAAAATCCTANCNTGCTCTGGATTTGAAGAAAACAACCCTCTTAGAAAAGAAGGAGATGTNAATTTTTACATTGATTCTACAAGTTATGGNATTGTTGAGTGCTTTCATCAAATTTTTCTTCATATAGTTCTAGATGAATTTTGCTTAAAAATAGAAAGTTAATGAAGAGTGTATTGATAACGGGTGTGGCTGGGTTTATTGGATCAAATTTACTGGACTTACTTATAGAAGAAACTGATTGCGAAATTACTGGAATTGATAATTTATCTACAGGAAACGAATCTAATATTGTTCATCATTTTGAGGAAGCAAGGTTTAAATTCATTAACGATGACTTAGAAAACATTACTTCTGTTAAACAATTTGATACCATTTTTCATTTGGCAGCTTTGCCCAGAATCCAACCAAGTTTTGAGCTAATTTCAGAACACATTCATGCTAATTTGAATATTGGAGTGCAGTTGATTGAAATTATGATCAAGGAGTCTCATTTTCCAAAACTGGTTTATAGTGGTTCGAGTGCAATTTATGGAACACCATTACACACTCCAACTACAGAAGANGAAAAAATTGAATGTTTGAGTCCCTACGCTTTTCAGAAATACGAATTTGAAAGGTATTTAGAACTTATAAGTACACGGTTCCCCTTGAATTATGTAACCCTTAGATACTTCAATCCATATGGACCGCGATCATTTAACCCTAGCAATAGTTTTAATGCTTATAGTAGTGTAGTAGGTATATTTTTAAACCAACAAAAACTGGGTAAGCATTTACAAGTAACGGGCGACGGAAATCAAAAAAGAGATTTTATTCATGTGAAAGATGTGGCAAGAGCTAACCTGGCTGCAGCAAATACCGAAAAGGGAATAAATGACTGCTTTAATGTAGGGTTTGGTGAAACTATTAGCATAAATGATTTGGCCAAGCTCATATCACCCAATATTGTTCATATAGAGAAACGGGAAGGTGAATCGGAAATAACACATGCTGATATCGGAAAAATTCACTCCATTTTAAACTGGCGGCCTCTTGAGAATATTGAAAATTATATTTCTAAAGAACTTCAATCATGAATGTTTTAATAAAACAGCTAAGAAAAATAGTAAGAAGCTCTGGCTTTGATCTAGTTCGATATGATCCAGAATTATCTCCTATTGATCATAAAAGGTATATTGATGTGATTAAAGCTGGCTCCTATGATGCGGTCTTCGACATTGGTGCCAATATTGGGCAATTTGCGGATAGCGTGCTTCCATTTATTGATGAGCAAGTGGATCTTATTTCCTTTGAACCAATGACCAAGGAATACGAAATTCTCAAAAAAAAAGCGAAAGCTTCTTCCTTTTCGAACTGGGTTGTTTATGATCGGGTAGCTATTGGTGAAACCGAGAAGATTGGTAAAATGAAGATTACTCAAAACTCGGTAAGTAGTTCTTTACTTGAAATTGACGCTAATTTTGAAATGTCTTCGGAAGAAGGGCTAATAAAGATTGGTGAAATAGAAACTCCGGTAAAGTCACTAGATAAAGTAATTCCAGAATTGGGTTATAAAAATATTTTTTTAAAGGCAGATGTGCAAGGATATGAAGAATCTGTTTTAAATGGCGCACAAAATTCGTTGAAAAATATTGGTGCAATTCATTTAGAATTTTCTCTAATACCTCACTATGAAGGTCAGTCAGAAATGAGCCATTTATTTACAAAGGTTTGCGATTTAGGATACTATCCTATTTTATTTTTACCACACACTACCTTTAATTCAAATTCTGAGCTGCAACAAGTGGATGTAGTTTTTAGAAAAAAGAATAAATGATCAAAGGATTTACATGCGGTGTTTTCGATATGTTCCATGCAGGGCATGTTTTGATGCTGCAAGAATGTAGCGAAAATTGTGATTATTTAGTTGTAGCTGTAAATTCTGCTAGTCAAATAGACAAATTCATTAACCCTGGTAAACTACCTGTTTTATATTCTTTAGAGCATAGGAAAATGATTCTAGAAAACTCGAAATACGTTAATGAAGTAGTTACCTATTCCTCAGAAAAAGAATTATTAGATATTTTGAACAATGGTAAATTTGATATTCGATTCATAGGTGATGATTACAAAGGGAAGCCCATAACTGGTGAAGGCTTATCAAAACTCTATTATACGTCCAGATCTCATGGTTGGAGTACCTCAAGTTTTAAGAAAAAGCTATTAGAAATAATGAGGAAATGGTAGCTCGAAAATTGTTTTTAAGTAAATGAATTTAGTTCAACTTTAAATTGATATTATCAAGTGAAAAACATCTTAATTCTAGTTGGTACGAGACCTAATTTTATTAAAGTAACTCAATTTAAAAAAGTTGGAAAAGATTATCCCAACATAGATATTCGAATTGTTCATACGGGTCAACATTATGATTCAAACATGTCTGATATCTTTTTTGACCAATTTAATTTACAACCTGATTTTTTTCTAAATATAGGAGCTGGTAGTGCTAATACCCAATGTGCTAAAATAATGTTGGGGCTTGAGGATATAATTACGAATAAGTTTAGCCCAGACCTATTGATTGTGCCTGGTGATGTCAACTCTACCGTTGCTGGTGCTATTGCAGGGAAAAAGCTGGGGATTAAAATTGCCCATCTTGAAAGTGGATTGCGCTCAGATGATAGAGATATGCCAGAAGAAATCAATAGAATTCTTACTGATGAAATCTCAGATTACTACTTTGTTACAGAACAAAGTGGAATTGACAATCTAAAGGCAGAGGGAAAACATGGACAATTGCATTTTGTGGGTAATACTATGATCGATACCATTGTTGGTTTTAATCAAGAAATTGAAAACTCAAGCATATTATCAGATATCGAATTAAAAGCAAAAGAATTTGTTTTAGTAACTATTCACCGTCCTAGCAATGTTGATTCTAATGAAGGACTTGATAAATTATTTCGTTTATTTCAATATTTGAGCAAAAAGAATAAAATTGTTTTTCCAATACACCCTCGAACTGTAAGTAAAATGATAGAGTATGGATTATACGATCAGTTTAAGGCCATACCAAATTTAAGACTATTAGATCCATTGGGCTATTTTGAATTTCAGAAACTAATTAAATACAGCAAATTAATTTTAACGGATAGCGGAGGAATTCAGGAGGAATCTACGTTTAGAAGGGTTCCATGTTTAACATTAAGAGAAAATACTGAACGTCCTAGTACTATCGAACAAGGTACAAATGTGCTTATCCCATTTGATGTTGATGAAATTAAACACTACGTGGACGAAATTGAAAATGGAATGTTTAAAAAAGGTATAATCCCTAAATATTGGGATGGAAAGGCAACAAACCGAATTTTAGCCATTATTTCTAAAATATGAAGGATAAGAAGGTTTGGTTTATTACTCTAAATGATATTCCAAGCGGAGTGTACATCAGTCAGGTAATTGATGTTGTGCGCCTTTATAAAAGTCATAATATCGAAGCGAATTTACTGGCTATAATTCCAATACGAAATTTTTTTGAAAATCGAAAAAAAATCAAAAGCTATCTCAATCGTGCAAGGGTTTATCCTGCTTTTCCAAAATTGAAAAACTGGAGATTAAACAAGTTTTATCTTAGGCTTATTGATTATGGGGAAAATACAACGCTAATCTGTAGAAACATTTTTTCTACGAATTTGGCATTTAGAATTCCTAATCAGGGTCAAAAAATTGTTTATGATGGGAGAGGGGCAATTTCAGCAGAACAAAATGAATATGGAGTTTATTCTGGTACTGGTCTAGAATCGGAAATATTTGAATTGGAAAAAATGGCGGTTAAGCATTCAAATCGACAAATCGCTGTTTCTTCCAAATTGGTTCAGTACTGGAGAGAAACTTTTGGATCGGAAGCTTCTGATGCTATAGTGATTCCATGCAACTTGTCTTTTGATTCAAATGAAAACTTTAAAACTATTACAAAAGAACAGTTAGGATGGAATAAAGATAATGTAGTTCTTGTTTATTCGGGTTCAGGGCAAGGGTGGCAATCTATGAATTATGTAAAACAAGTACTTGTAAAATTATTAAAACAGGATTCACAAGTTTGTATATTGTTTTTAGCCAAAGAATCTGAAGAGTTAAGAGAACTTAGAGAAATATTTGGGCCTAGAATTTGTATTAAATGGGTGAATCATAACGAGGTTTTTTCTTATCTAAAACTAGCCGACTATGGTCTTGTATTAAGGGAATATTCAATAACCAATAGTGTGGCTTCACCGGTGAAAATTGCGGAATACTTAAGTGCGGGATTACAAGTAATTATTTCGGATAAAATAGGAGACTATTCTGAGATCATACAACATAATAAATTAGGGTTGGTTATTAAGGAAGATGAAATTCCGATTGGGTTAGATTGTAATAAGAATAAAGAGAGAATTAGAGATTTCGCTTTGGACCGTTTTTCAAAATCTGCACCCTTAATTTATAACAAATACACATCACTACTTGATGAATTTTGAAATTGAGAAATTGAATGTGCATGCTATTTAATTGGAAGGAGATTAGGCTGTACTTAATCTTAGCAGTACTTATTAAGCTATGTACGCTGGGCTTAGTTATATACCTACAGAGTAATTCTCAATCAGCAGAATTAGCGTCTGGGTGGGTCTTTATACATAACGATTACTCTTATTTCCTTTTGCCCGTAGAAAACTATTTTAGTAACGGTCTTTATTCATATGATGGAATAACGGCATTTGGAGGTAGAATGCCTGGGTATTGGGCGCCGTATCTAATGATTCGGTATTTATTCTCGGCTGTAATAGGGCTTCAAATACTAATAGCACTTCAAATTGTATTAGCTATAATAGCTGCTGTTGTTTTTGGTAAACTGCTTGAATCCAAATTAGATAGTCGAAAAATTGGTGTAATAGCCACTGCAGTTTACGGCTTAAGTGCTTTTCTTTTCCCTTTTGATAATCAAACAGTGTCTGAAAGTTTTTCTATTTCGACTTTTACAATTTTTTTATATTTCTTAAATCGATTCCTAGAAAACAGAAACTCTCGTCTTAATAACCTCCTTTATGCTGGATTTTGGTTAGCCTGGGCAATAATGCTCAGACCTTATTTAGGGCTGCTCATTATCCTTGTACCAACTTGGTTACTTTTTACGAATTCGTCAAAAGGGCTTATAATGAACATTAAATATGCGCTGGTTTTTTGCATTCCCTTTCTTATAATGGAGGTCGCTTGGATAGCTAGAAATGCTGTTGTATTTGATAAGTTTATTCCATTAACAACTGGAGTTGAGCAATATGGGAGAACTTATTCAGACGGCTGGCAAAAAAGTAGATTATTGATTTATAAAATGGGAGGAGAGGCAGCTTATTTTCAACCTGGGTTAGCGCATTGGATGCGTAGAGAACCAAACCAGCCTACAATACCTAAGGACTTGATTTATAGAGTCAGGTCTACCGCTATTACTCATGCTGAAATGCAAAATTTAAAACAAAAGTATAGGTCAAGTTTGGCATGTAAAGAAGATAGTTGTTATTACAACATTGATGCAGAAGTGGCTGAAATTGCCGAGGTTTTGCTTCTTAAATTGAAATCGAATAACCCCGTTCAATATTATCTATTGTCTACACTTCAGGGATTAAAGAGATTGATTTTTACCTCTGGAAGCTCCTACTTGTCGATTTATAAAAACCTGGGAATTTTCTATTATTTGACTAAGGTGATTTTCGTGCTATTGTATTATGGTGTTTTATGCTTGGGTATAATTGGGCTTATTTACAAGTTCAAAACAGACCCCATTAATAGAATTTCTATATTTATGATTGCTTCAATAACCAGTGTAGTTTGTATCTATTCTGTTATTCAAGAACCTAGATATTTTATTCATTGTTATGTGTTACTTCTACTTTCGTTATCTACGAATCTAATAAAAGTCACAAAATTCTTTCCTTCGCTGAAACGCACATAATTGTCTGATAATACCAACTAATTAGGTTGTTGATGTCTTGGATTCGTTAAAATGAGAGGGCGTGTTCTTTGTCGATTGTGCGGATCTATTTCAACACAATCAATTTTCTACCGAGATTTTAAAAGGAGTATCCTTTATGTCAAATAACTGAAATCCATATAATTTTAAAACTGGTTTTTTTAGCTCCAGTTTATCAACCTCAGCATTTTTTAGTATGACATAGCTCACAGGTAATTTACCATGTAGTTTATATTTAATCTCCAATTTGGCATTTGCCGGAGTTATGTTAGAAGTGTATCTAATGTTTTTACCATTCTTATTTACAAAGGGCAAATACTGTGAGCTTTGCAGGTACTTCTCAAAATCGGGTGCATTAAATAAGATGGTCAAAATGGACTCCTTTGTTTCTAAATCAGCTATTTTGGGAAGACTGTTGTAAAAAACAAGAGACTCATTGTTGCTAATTTGTTTATGTTTTTGGATGTTGCCAAAGGTTTTGTAAAACACTATAGGTGACAACAAAGTAAACAATACCAATAACCACTTCTTATAGGTGTATTCTTCATTGGCCGATACAATTCCGAAAATAAGTAGGGGGTATAAAAACATGGATTGTTTGACAAAGAAAAAGGATATAGTAGAGTAAAGCATGAGCATTGTACCTACGCTAATCCAAGAGATTAATGTAATTGCTATCAGTAGTTTGGATCTATGTTTTAAACAAACGTAGGTGCAAAGTGATATCATAAATAATAGAAGCAATACGCCAGGATGATGCTCAACAATGATGATGATAATGTTTTTATATAACCCTTCGAACATTGCAGCTATTAGATGCATGAAATTATTGGTGTTCGTAGAAGTGAATGATTTTAGACCGGATACAAATGCTGGCGCGCACAAGTATTTTAAATACAAAAAACCAGTAAATACACCACTAAAAATCAGCCCTGATAGCCATACGAAATTTTTTCTGTTTAAAAACGGAATAAGACCGAATAACCAAAATACAGAAGTAACCCTTATGGGAATTTCTATAAAAATGAGTAGAGCAAATAATAATAAAGAAGTGTTTTTATTCGCGGATCGAATAAGGCGAAAAAGGAATACTAAATTTACTACGGATACAAAAAAGAAAACAGTTTCTGGAAAGAATGAGAATTGATAGTAAAGCCAGGGATAGCACAAAAGGATTAAGACAGCAACTAAGTTGCCATAATTGGAGAGATAATTCGATATTAGATAGATACTTAGCCAAGCAAAAAGTATATTGATTAAAATGAATACAAGGTTCGAACTCAAAACCATAAATCCAATGCCATACAGAATATTCCAAAATGGACCATACCAATTGTATTGACCTATCACTGAAACATTTTCTTGTATGCAATAATTGGTTATTGCTTTTCCAGTTTGGGCAAAAGATTGAGATCCAGAACTAAAGATAGCTTCATCTACATGCGACAAAGTATATGAACCATTGCTTAATGCGTAAATTTGAAGTACTAGCAAAGGCAAGGCAAAAACGTAAATTGAGTTTTTGTTGCTTAGTGTATTTTCTACTAAACGATTTACTAATTTCACAAGCATGCGGTATGTATTGATGGCAAAAGTAGCTTTTAGGTTATCTTTTTTAAGTGTTTTGTGCAATTGATTTTAATGCAATATTTTTTGTTACCTCCCTAGTGCCTATGCAACCTAAAACGCTTAATCATCTCAGCAATTATAGCTTGCATGCCATTGCATTTGTCAGATACTTTGGGTTATTTTGATATGTTTGGGCTTTTAAAAATATTGCGGCATTGTATTTACCGATTAAATGAGCTTGCAAAAAAGAGCTTTTAGTTTTGTTGATTTTTGCATAACCTTGCGCGAATAAACTGAAAGTGTTGACTTACTTGTAAGTGGCTCGAATGAGCTTGTTTGAAGTGATGAACTAAGGTTTCTGATTCACACGTATAGAAAATACACAATCGGGAGGTATAAAAATCTTAGATGTTATTTCCATTTATTCTTACATTATAAGTTTTGCATAAAAATTAGAAAGAATGAAAGCAGCAATAAGTATAAATTTTGATTCTCTAGCTGAATGTCTAAAGCTCGTTGGTATTGAACCAGAAAGAAAGAAATTTCATGACGAAGCTTTTCATAAAATTTTAGATAGGTTCTTGAATTTGGCGGATAAATATGGCCTAAAATAAAAATGTCCTTCTATATGATTGGAAAGGATATAGAAAATGAATCAAACTGCAGGCAGATTGAAAAGATCGTTCAAGCCGGTCATGAAATAGGAAATCATTCGTATAGTCATTTTCAAAATATTGCGGAAAGAAAACAACAAGAGATATATTTTGAAATTAAGAAGGCTCACGATTTAATCAAAGACAACTTTAATATCAACTCGAAGGGGTTTATTTCACCAGCTTGGAGTTATTCTATGAGGACCTCAAAGGTTTTGCAAGAATTAGGTTATGAATATGATACCAGCCTAGCTCCTAGTTTTATTATGCCAATTGGTAATTTTAAACTTTGGTTACAATCTAAAAGTAGGGAAATGATCCCGCTGATTCGAAGTGATTTAAAAGGGGCTTTATTCGGAGAACGAAATCCTTTTTATCCTGGAAATCGTGTTTTTTGGAATGATGACAAACAAACTGAAAAAGAAGGTTTAATTATGCTTCCCTTGCCAACTACTAAATTAAGATTCCCAATTTGGCATACATTAAGCTTTATGATCGATGAATCTAAATGGGTAAATATTATTTCGAAGAATGTTGATAATCCTGGTTTTTATTATTTGATGCATCCTGTAGATTTATTGTGTCCAGAAAAAGATTTAAAGAATTTACCAAGTCAAATAAAGTCGATTGAGCGAATCAATACACCATTGGTAGAAAAGTTAAAGAAGGCGGAATTAGTATTTGAAATTTTAAAGGAGCGGGGTACGGTTTGTATGCACGAAAAAGCTAAGCTGTTAAGAGAGGGGACAATATAAAAAAAAGGAAAGAGAGCTTTTCATAATAGTAGAGGATGATGGGATTTTCTTTCCAAGATTGTTAATTGGTTTAGGTAAAAAGAAAATAGTGGATAAAGTATTTTTCTTAGAACGTAAGATTCCCCTTAAGAAAAAGCTAAAAAAACTGCTTTATAATTTATACTTATTTGGAATTTGGAATTCTTTTCAAATTGCTTTTTCAATAGTTCAACAAAAACTAATGTTAAGACTAAAGGGCAAAAAATTTACTTCAGTAGCAATTTGTAAAAAGTTAGATATTTCCTTTGAAAACATTTCGAATTTAGGCGAGCAATCTCTTACAGATTATTTGAAAAAAAATAGAGATAGAGTAGGACTGATCCAAGTCTCCTTTCTTATAAATAAGTCGTTTCTTAAGAAAGGTGATTTTATTAATAAACATTGCAGCATCCTTCCACATAATAAAGGTGTATTGCCAATCTACTGGGGACTTGTTAATAACGAAATCAATTTTGGGGTCACTATTCATAGAATAAATGAAAAATTTGATGAAGGAGAGATTATCTCACAAACTCAAATCGTTAAAAACATAGATTCAACTTTTTTCTCCTTATACATGAAGCTATATGACTTAAGTGTTTAGTTGATAAGTGATTTACTTAATGATTCGAAAGAGAGAAACGCGGAATTACTTACCAAAGAAAAAGGTTGTTATTATTCGTTTCCCACAATTACTGAAATTCGAAAAAATAGAGAAAAGGTGAAGTTTGGAAAACCAATATTAAAAGATATTTAAACTATGCTAGTATTTCCTAGCAATTAAATATACTTTAAAATATCCTCGAATCGTTTTCATGATTTTCATTTTACTTTTGCCTTTGCGTAATGACGTATCTAGATTCATAGGTACTTCGGTAATCGAAATTTTTTGTAAGGTTAATTTCTTTATCAGTTCAAGCATTGATTCAAAACCAGGAAACTCTACAATTCTATTTCCATATTTGGCTTGAAGATCTAATATAACATGTCCTCTATGTGCTCGAAAGAACGAAGAAAGTGTATGAATGCCACGCACATTTAGCGCAACTTTAGTAAGTCCATTTCCAAAATGACTAAGCAACATTCGTATGAAACTTGTATTTTGAATTCCTCCATTATACGCATAAGGGGATGCCAATGCTACATCTACCTCTTCTCGTTCCATTCTACCTACCATAATTTTCAGCGTTTCAATTCGTGAGGTATTATCTCCTTCCATAGTTACCACAATGTCTCTTTTATTAAGCTTATCAGCCAAATATTCAAACCCAGTACCGAAGGCAAAACCGGGTCCTTTGTTTATGTCGTGGCGTAATACTTTAAGATCAAGTTTTCCTCTTAATCTCATAGCTTTTTCTTCAGTACCGTCACTTGAACCATCATCGACTAAAATAAACTTACAAGTGTAGTTTTCAAGATGATTTTCAATCTCGATCCAACCGTTTAGCAAGTTTTCCAGATTTTCAGCTTCGTTAAGTACAGGTGTTATGACATATAGGTTCATGAAATCGCCATTTGAAATACTTGAAAATTTAGCTGAATTGTTGCACTGCTATTGAAAATTGAGTACTTTTTTTTGCCACTCAATAGTTTCCAATAAACCATCCTCTAAGTGATGCTGTGGTTTGTAGTTGAAAAAGCTTTGGATTTTAGAAATATCAGGAACTCTGCGCATAACATCTTCATATTTACCAAAGGTTTCATAGGGAATCAATTTTAAATTCGGTTCACTGTTTGGACCATTAACAAGCTTCCAAATTAATTTACCTAAATCTAGGATGGTAGTTTCATCCTTAGGATCCCCAGCTATATTAAAGATTTCACCATTTGACTTTTCGTCTAAAACTAAATGCTGTAATGCTTCAACAGTATCATTTACATAAGTAAATGTTCGTGTTTGTAGGCCATCTCCATGGATTTCAATTTCTTCATTATTCAGTGCTTTGTCTATAAAAACAGATTGTGGGCCACCCCACCAGCTTAAGTTTTGTCCTGGTCCGTAGGAACCAAAAAATCTAGTTATCGCATATTTTAATCCAAATTCGTCATGATGAGCTTTAATGATATGTTCGCCATACATTTTTGAAGTTGCATATGCCCAACGCTTTACTGTAGATGATCCTAAAACTAAATCAGATTCTTCAGAGAAGGGTACATTGGGATTTTTTCCATAGACATCACTTGTTGAGG
>JGI20154J14316_10001778_pt1 | contig 18815 bp, 16 predicted proteins | sample COG_04_FD_14316 | JGI IMG/M metagenome (IMG submission 14316) | reverse complement strand
TTTTTCTTCAGATAGCCCTATAACCGATGTATTGCTTAACAACGACACCTCGTTCTCCGCATAACTCGCCTCGATAGTCTCTCCTTTGGGGGGACATCGATTCATTCCCACAGTAGCCTTTTCATTTGTATATTTCTGAAAGTATCCCAAGTTGTTTACGTATCCACGAGTCCCGTCTGCCAGTACTACAGTCTTATTAGCATACTGATTCTCTCCAGGAGTGGTTCTTTGCTTATAAATAGCCAACGCTGACATATATTTCTCCCTGGCAGACTCTGCTATTTTCTGTAAATTATCCGCTTGCTGTTTTTCGCTCCCTCTGGCCCTGACGTCCCTTTTGGTGGCGTTAGTATTATATAAGGTGTTCGATGATTGCTTTCCTTTCTGAGATAATCTCGGTCCTGGATTCAAATTGATTATATCATCATCTTGGGTTTTATCAGTCATATAGAATATATATATTATCAGTATTTAATTATTTCACAAAAACAAAACAATTAAATAGGGCTTTCGAGTGGCAACGAATATGCCAGATATATAATGGTAAGTGCTAACAAATAAAACGCAGTGGTTTTCATGTTCAGTGCCAATAATACGAGCGATCCTATAATCATACTTACCGATAAACTCGGAAACCCATACGTAGCTAATATGGGTATACACATCAAAAGAATAAACAGCAGCATAACCATCCTATATCTCAACAAGCTCTGTGTCGCAAGCATCTCGGTCTCATTCGACGATACTGCTGCGCTGTCATAGTTCTGGATCCGGTTGTCTAATAGTTCCTTTTGTGCAACAAGGGTGAGATAGTCGGTAGACATTTTGTTATTCGCGACTGTGTTCGCGTCTGAAATTTTGTCCACGTTTGGTTGTAGATTCCTAATCGCTTCAGTAATCTCTTTGTTCAAAGCCAATAGTTGTTTATTTGCACCTTGAATTTTGCCTATACTGACCATCAACTTATTCATAATTGCGGAGCGTCCCATCCATCGTCTTCCTGAACCACCTGGTCCAGCACGCAATTGACAAACCCCTCCAACCTGTGACGTAGATGCCGACTGAAACCATGCTCCAGTACATTTGACATTGGCCTGACATCTTTTTACACAAGTGTTTATGTCGTTTGCTATTCCGCTCGACAAAAGCCGAGACCCCCAATACACAGTGTTTGGATATACTTCAAATATATCCTTGCGTGCTTTCATATTAGATACTGCTTTCAGCAAGATGTCATCAGAGAAAAAGAAGTCTTTATCGAGTTTCAGATTTCCCAATTGTTCGCTTCCATTGTTTGCGTTCTTTATTCGTTTGCGTATTTTTTTCTGTTCCTTTTTCACCTCATTACCCAGGCTGTATTTTTCTGATTCTTGTAAAAAGTCCTGAAGATATTGATTGTATTGTTGTAGTTTTGTATCATACCTCATTTGAAGACTGGATAAAGATGTTAGATTAGGATTCATATATTATCATTAGAAATAAACAAATCCCTAGATGAAGCATATGTTCTATAACAACACATCATAGGTTATTCCTTTTTCGAAAAGGTTGAATATGTGGCCCACCCGGCGATCAGTATGCCCAGAAAGAATGACCAATTGACTACATATTGGTTCGTATACAACAGTTTGTAGTCCTCTGACATTTGAACCGCGCCTCCGACCTGGCTTTGTGAAAATTCTACCTCTCTTTTTATTGCCGAATTCTCTTCCTCGTGATCGTCTAATTTCGTATTCAAACTCGTAGAGTCCTTCTTCATGGCCTCTATATCTTTTTGTAATCGGTTACTTACTAAAAAAAGAGACTTCGCGAGCTGTGTCATGTTGTTTTTGGCGCCTGTAAATTTCTGCAGGTATGACTCATCATTGGGATACTTTTTTGTCAACACGTAATATTCTTTAAAGGTAGCAAGGTTACAATCGTAGGATTCTTTGAGGGTATTTATCTCGGACTTGGTACTCATTCTAATTACTATATACTGTTATTTTATATAATTTACGTACATATTCGATAATACATGCTTGTGATCGCAGTTTTGCTGGGGCGCACTATCTCGCATATTTCACCAGGACGCATACACAATGTCTGGGCGACGGGATCAAATCTGGAAATTTCGGGAAGCTGGAAATCGCGCAATACGTTGTACTTTTTTTTCATGGTAGTCCCCTCCTCCTTGTCAATGATTCTATGGTTAGGTACAAGTGTGTGTTTTTGTATGTTGAATTGAAGCCGTTTGATGTTTTGAACCACAACGAACACCTGTTCGGTTTCCCAGATGTGTTTCAAATATGTAATCATTGTGTCGTTTGCCTCGTCCTTCGATATAATCAAAAGGGTGTCCTCTTTTGTGAGAACCTCTTCAATATTATACAGATCTTCGATGAAGTCGTCAATATTGGCTGGCCGAATCAACTTCGCTAAATGGTACAACACATACACCTTCTTTTTTCTTCCCGTTTCTGGGTCTTCTTTTTTCATTTCTAACAGCATATCGAGCTGGTTGGTTGTAAATTTTGCGTTCACCTCAGATAAACTGAAATTACTATAGTCATCTATGTTGTATCCAAGATAGTCGAGTTGTTCAAGGAGAACAGTTCTTGATTTGAAAATAGACGACACTACTGTATTAGAATCCTGCATGTTTATAATATCTATACATCTTTTTATATGCTGATTCATTTTTTATTAAAAATATGAATCACCAATCAACACTTCCCTGTTACATGACAAAGCTGACTTTTTTTGTGCCTCCTCCCCCGCTACTTGATGACCCGGGCATTGAACCTGATGGATTCGACGTCGCGTCGTCGTCGTCATTATCTCCATCATCCTTGCTATCTTGAGCATCCTTTAACTCCTCCACCTCTAAAATGTCTGTTTTATCATTGTCGCCGATACCCGCCTCTTCCCCACTGCGACGGTTATAGACCTTGTTCAGTATATCTACCTGTTCGGTGCGTGGTAATTTGTCTAACTGTATTCTGGAAGCACTGGACATATTGTTATAAATAGTAGAAATATTTTCATCGCCAAATTCCCCTTTTTGTTGAGAGGGAGGAGGTGGTACATCGCCGCTACTGCTTGTGCTATCTATTGCGAATCCCTTTAACGGTTCGGTAGCGACTGAATTCGCAATGATTCCTTCATCGACCAATGGAGTGACTGGTTGAAAATCCGTATTCGAATCGGGCACCATGTACTGATTCGCTGAATCTTTCACAGAATCGTCTGATGGTGCTGGATGATATGATTCGGAGTCATCGTCTTTTGCGTTCTGTGTATTTTCTACAATCGGCTGGGTGTCGGTAGCATCGCTCATAATAGGCATATACGGTTTCTCAGACGTACTCGACAATTTGGTTACAAGTTGGTCGACCTTACGCTTGTAACGGGTGACATATTCGCTCAAATAGTCTCCGTCCTTGCTTGGTTCAAACTGTATATCGTTGTCAGTCAATTTAACAATGTTATCGGAAAATGAGAGTGATGTCAGCGTGTCCACATTGTCCTCTGTGATGATTCTAAACTGAACATTCATCACTTGGGCCTCCTGGATAAGCAACTTCAATGTGTACGGAACGCGCACAAGACTGAACGACCTGCCATATTTGGTGATCTGCTCAATGTTGAATTTGTTGTCCACATTCGTGTAAAACTTCACGGGACCGTCTGCCTGCGGACTTAAAAATATATTTTCGTTTGGATTATAAATAGATATCATCCCAGTCTTGTTACAAACCGCCATGTAATATTCATCGGACCTTTCTAAAAACGATTCTGATAAAAAGTGGGCAGCGCCGTGCGAAATAATGCCATCGCGCTCCATCTCGCCAATACGCAGACCACCATCGTTGGCACGACCATGTACCGACTGTCTTGTCAGAGCATTAACGGGTCCGCGTGGTCGATAATTTATTTTATCCTTCACCATATGCTTCAACCGCATGTAGTAGGTTGGGCCAATATAAATGTCTGAACTCAATTGTTCGCCAGTCATTCCATTGTATAACACTTGTGTTCCCGATGAGTGAAACCCGGCACGTGTTAACATTTTCCCGTATGTCTCTGTATTCGAGCCCTTGGTGGCAAATGCGGTACAGTCTCCAAACCCCCCGTATTCGCAACACGCCTTTCCAAAAAGACTTTCAATGAGTTGTCCAATTGTCATTCTACTTGGTATCGCATGCGGGTTGATAATCAAGTCTGGGCGTAGACCATCGGGTGTAAACGGCATGTCGTTTTCCGGGATGATTAATCCAATGGTTCCCTTTTGTCCGGCACGAGAGGCCATTTTATCGCCTATTGCCGGGATTCTTTCTTCCCGAATGCGTACTTTCGCAATGCGGAACCCCTCTTCGCCGTCGGTAACGAAAGATTTGTCTACATACCCAAGCTGTCCCTTCTTAGGTTTCACCGAGCTATCGGTGTTTACCTCCTCGCTATTTGTTATTTTCCCAATCACGATCATCTTATCGTTCAACGCAGTCCCTTCTTCGATAAGACCATGTTGGTTAAGGTATCCATAATCATATCCTTTCTTGGTTCCAACCACCTCCTTTTTGGATACGTCTGCGAAATACGAATTCACAGTACTTCCAGACACCTTACTGCTTTCTTCTCTTGATTGATACATGGAATAGTAGGTTGTTCTGAAAATACCGCGGTCTACAGCCCCCTCGTTGATCAAAATAGCGTCCTCCACGTTGTATCCCGTGAACGACATGATAGCAACAATGGCATTTACTCCATATGGTGCCTTTTCGTTATTCACATACTTCAAATACCGGGATTTTAGTAAAGGAATTTGACCGTTGTTTAACACAACGCCCATCTTGTCGATTCGCATCTGGTGATTCGTGTGATACATAGACACCGCTTGACGGCTTTGTCCGCACGAAAACGCATTTCTGGCGTATGGATTATGTTCTGGATAGATGACCATGTTACCCATGACGCCCAGAAGAAGCGACGGATGAATCTCGATGTTTGTATACGGTTTGTTTGTTTTCAAATCGTCTTCATATGTCGCAATAAGGGAGGCGTCTTCTTCCGATGCATCAATATATTCCACCATCGAACCATGCTTCTCGAAGTCGACCTTGGTTGTCCCATACAACTCTTCCATGCTGTAAATTTCATCTCTGTTCAATTTTTTATTATCGTCTGATGCTGATTTCAGACCAGACACAATCTCTGGCCAGGTTAGCTTGTCGATGTTCAATTTTTCAATAAGCTCCTTTCGGTCGTAACTTGGTTTTCCGTTTTCAATGTAATAGGTGGGTCGCATGAGTCGCCCACCGTCAGTATAAATGTGAATTTCATTCTTGGAATAATCAAAGGTAATGCTTGTGAACACTGGTATGAGACCGTTTCGCTTAAACATCTTGAGTAACCCGATGTTTTCAAGTGGATCCGCAACCACGCCTATCCAGTTCCCATTGACCAAGACCTTTGTATTTTGAGCAAGAAACAGTGGCTTACATTCCTGGATCAATTTCAGTGGCAAATTTGCACGCAACCACTTAATGAGTGGATATGACGATGATCTGCTTGTAATGTGTGTTGAAATCGCAAGGTGTTTATGTAGTCCAATGTTTCCTCCGTCTGGTGTATCAACCGGGTCAATAAACCCCCACTGAGAACCGTTTAGGTGACGCGGACCAACCACCTTGGCGCTGGCGTCCAACGGAAGATTTGTCTTGCGTAGCTGCGAAATATACGAATTCCAACTCAGTCTGTTCAGGTCCTGAACAACGCCCAGCTTTTTGGTGTAAGATTTAGACCCCCAGTCGCCCTTGAATGCCCGCTTCATGCCTGTTTCAACATCGCGAGTCTTGAAGAAATCGCGATAATTGGACTCTATCAATTTTGAAAAATCGTTTTTGTACTCTCCTATGTGGAAGTAATATTCCTTGTCTATGGCCAAAAAGATGCTGTGTTGTTGAATCAAATAATATTCTCGAAATAATTCGTAAATAAGCTGCCCAGTCTGTTGAACTCGTTTGAATTTATAATTGTCTCGGTCTGTTGGCGAATCTTCGCCAGTATATACGCGAACCAACTTGGATACCATATAACCTACAAAATATGCCTTGTCGAGGAAGTTATTCTCTCCGATATGTGGTAGAAAATAATTCATGAGTATATCCAACACAGATGCTATAGAACGTTTCTTGGTGAACGTTGATATATATTTCAACGCCGAGTGCTGGTCGAAAAACTTGTTTGCGTCATGAACGCTGGGAATAAAATAGTCAATATACTGCTCGTTTTTTTCCAGATCAAGCAGACATGTTTCAATAATACTCTTGTCGCTAATTACTCCAAGAGCGCGCATGAGAATGAATAGAGGAACAGGCTTCCTTACATTGGGAACGTCAACAACCAACTGGTTGTTGGTATATTTTGCCGAGGGTGCAACCATCTTTACCGACGTTGTTCTCACCTGCTTTGACGTATCTTCTGATACAGACCGAATTTCGGTAGAATAGCTATATAACTCGCCTTCCTTGTATTTTCTGACATAAAGCATATTGTCCGCAAAGGTCTCTTGTGGAATGATCACCTTCTCTTTTCCGTCAATGATGAAGTACCCGCCATCGTCGTTTTCACACTCGCCCAGATTGTAGCAAACGTCTTTTGAAAGACCGTTCAAAATACACAGCTTTGATTTTGTCATAATAGGAAATCGCCCAAGTAGTATTTTTTCAAGGGTCATGGTTTCTGTTCTTGACTCTTCTCCGTCGGTGTATATAAGTTCCACATCGACATCATATTGTATTGTCACGCCGTATGTCATATCTCGCAAACGCGCGTCGTTTGGATACATGTAATGGGTTTGATGTTCGTCGTAAATGACCGGCTTTCCAAAGTATATTTTTGTCCCGTCCTTGCCACCTAAATACAAAAGACATTCGTTTGGCTTGTTCCTGTCATCTATAGTGGGTTCGATAAATCGGATAGGATTGTTTTCCTTAAAAATGCGATGGATGCCGTACTGAAAGAAATCATCATAGGAATCCAAGTGATGGGCGACTAAATTTTGCGGATTGTCTCTGAAGTATGTGTCAATAATTTTCCATGAAATAGATTCCATACTATTCTATATAGTATAGTTATTTTTATAATGTATTTTTCATATTTGTTGTATTATGTATTTTCGTATAACCTATACTGTTCTATTCAAACGTATAGGTTATATAATAGTATTATCTCCCCCAATGATTTACTCTTCAATGGTGTAAAATATTACTTTTCACTGATCATCATTAATCCCAACAATACAAAGAGAAAAATAAAGGGGAACAGGACCAAGAACCAGGATATGTTGGAATATCCGTCCTTACAGATTAGGTGAAGAATCCATGTCCAGAACAGAATATAAATCAAATTGAACGCTAGCACAAGTAGAGTGTTAGCCACTCTACACGAAAATAGACCAAGACGGAAGGTTTTTTTGTTACCTAAATTCTGAATGATCATTACCGTAAACGCAAATATAGAAATTACAAAATAGAACGCAGCAGGCGTGCATAGTTGGCTGATTTTTCTCGGAATTGCCATATACTATGCAGCTATATTATAATTTATACACAACAGTGGATATAACTTATAATTTAATAAACAGACAGCATGTATTTCTGTTCTACTCTCCTGTAATGTTGACCTTGAGATAATTAATGTTGTCTTCGGCCCGTTGTCCATAATACACCTGATCTTCATAAGGAATAGGGTTTGCTGAGACGGGGTTTCCATTTAATTGAGAATACGCGCTGGAAAAATCGTGTCCTATTGTTTGTAACATATTGTTGCCAAAAAAACCGCCTCCTCTCTTGGTACCTTTTCGCCCCTTCTTACGCGTTCTTCTTGATTTTTTCCCACCTCGAAGTTGATATTGTTGATCTGTGACTCGTTCGTTAATGGGATTCATCTCAGGTTGAACATCATACGTATTTAGATTATAATAATTGCCATCATGTGCACCTCTTACACCAGGAAGGTCTTCTAATGCGGCACCGTAAGGAGTACCTACAAAGGTCTGAACGGGTTCATTTGAACCTCCTTTCCCTGTATACGCAAAATGAGGATTGGGGACAGTTCTCATCGAACTATACGGAGACGACGCCAGTGGGGCATCGGATGAACCGCCGCGACGATGCGTTTTCCTGTGTTTCCTTCCACCTCTTAGTTTTTTAAGCCTGCGGTACTGTTTTTGCGTATATCTTCTTAATCGCGTCAATCTTGACATATTTGAATTCCTTGGTTTTCTTGGTTTTCTGGTTTTGTTCTTAGCCTTTCTACAAAAACTTCTTTTCGAACCAGACGCAACTTTACAGCCTCTCACCTTCTTACATTTATTGGGTTTCTTAACACGCTTACGCGTACATAAGTTTTTTACCATGTTGTCTTATACAGTAAACAAAGAAAAAAACGTATTCACACTGGAGTACGTTTTTACAAATATGCACACACGATTAAATATCTACATGTGTTAATATGTGTCGTCTACAACACATTCGGGTGAGTCCAATTTCGTCCATGACATGTCCCTCGCTTGTTTTTTCGTTATTGTCTTTGGTTAAATACACTACCTGATCCAGTTCCACGTGGTCAAGTTTCTGATCGGCCAGTTTTCTTTTACGCACCTCTTCTAAATAATATCTGTATTTGTTTGCTAATACATTTCCACAGGTAAAGCACTTGACGGGAATAATCATGGCGCTATATATATGTTATTATACTATATACATCTACTCTTTTCTTAATCATTTATTTTATTTATTCATCTATCTCATTTTTTACACGACCTCTTGGGGGGACATTTTGACCCATAGCATTTATTCTTGTAATAATAATAATCTAAATTTGTTCCTGATTCGGCAGTGGGTCCATTCTTGTTGCCAGCGAGACATTTATTATTGCTTGTATAGACACAGCAGCCCACGCGCTTACAATTGTACTCTGTTAATACACCACATTGTGCGTTTAATGCGGATATGTCCTCCTTGTTTTGATTACATTCACAAATACTCTCCAACGGAGACATGCGCAATCCCTGTATGTCCTTGGCGCTTTGTATGTCCGTGTACATGGCCCAACTACCTTTCTCCATAGACGGGTCGTATCCCTCTACTTCTTGGAGCGGCGATTCCATACCGGGAATATCTATAATAGGTCCCACTCCTGCTGGAAAGGTTGGTTGTTGTGTTTGTGGCATGGTTATACCCAGTCCTGGTGCTACAGCGGCCAATTGTTGCTGTAATATTGATGTCTGGTCTGATCCCAAAAGACCTGCTATGTTAGGATCCATTATAGTACATATATATTTTTACTTTGTATTGTTTCACGTAGTTGCGAAGTTAATCATCATACGGCTGGGCTGGTCTCATGTCAATATGACTCATTGTACTGCCGTCGTATATACTAAGCACGCATTCGTCTACAAACCGCTTTTCTGATTCAACGTCATAATTAAAGTAACAGTGACCACCAAAGCTATCTCTGTTTATAATTCCTTCCGACGAAAAATAACTTGCTTCGACTTCTGTTGGAAATGTCCCCAAATCGTGGTCTTGTATCATGCGGGAAAAATACACATCTTCGTTGTCCTTTGGATTGCGTTCGTATGTTTGAACAATATGCAACATAAGTTGTCTGGTCCGTAAACTGAACCCTCCATTTCCAGCAGCAATTTTCAACCCACTTGATTGGATCCACTCCTTATGTCTATCCCATGGTGCACCAATGTAATCAAAGTGGAGAAAGGTATCAATGTTGTTCTTAAATATACAGCTGTCTTCTTGGTGGATAAGTAGTTTGTCGCCATGAAATAACTCCCAAAACGATTCGCTGGTGAGTAGCCCGTTATAGGACGTTTGTGGGTCCCTGCCTTCCACGTCAAGTGGGTTCAGTCCGTCAATGGGAAGCTTGATTACTTGAATGTGTTTAGAAATAGAATCACACATATCCCTCATTTCCTTGTAATTTTGAAGCCCGCATACAATGGTGTGACTCCATGCTGGACCTAGTTTGATAATTGCGTTACGGATAATAAACTCAATGTGCGGGAACCATCTAAATTCGAGAAATACCGCCTCCATAGAACTATTTACGGCCACGTCCGTTTCGCTGATGACACGGTCCCGCAGCATGGGAAGATATTTCCAACACAGATATCGCTGTCGAACCTTCATGCCCTCGTATATGCGCGAATAATAAAAGTCCTCTTCGCTAATGCCATATTCCTCGCAAAATGTTTGCTCTCCCTTTTTGTCGTTGAAATAATTAATTGACATAGTCGACTATTAATTATTACATGTCCATCTATTTATATGGATATTTGTTGTTACATTAACCACTATCTACTGGCAAAAATGTATTATTGATACCCGACATGTTAATAAAAAGACGGTCTTTTATCCAGCGAAACGTGTCTTCTGGTATCATGTTATACCGATAAGCAAGTATTTTCAGAATCAGCAAAAACCATACCACATAGAAGGGTATGTTTGCCTTTCGACGCTGTTCATCTAATATCATTTCTCTATAGGTATCATCATATATCGAAACTTCTACAAGGACACCGTTGTTTATGTTGGTGTATTTGACTTTATATCCAGAAATCACCTTTTTTGTTCCAGTACTGTGATATAAAAACTGAAGTTTTTGTAAACGCGTTGAATTGGTGTCCTGGGACAAAAATCTGTACAGTTCGCCAACCGTTTTTTTTAGATTGTCTTTTGTGAAGTATACCACATCTATATCACTCAAACCAGGTAAATAGTCGGCTCTTAATATACTTCCATAGAAATACAGTTTTTCGGTCAATACAGACCGTAATTTCGTGAAAAATGTAGACTGGTGCGACGTTAGAGGGTGTGTTGGAATTTCCATGGTTGTGAAAAGAGTATATATATAGAGCGGAGAAGTTATTCCTACTAATCATGATCATTCAAGAAGTTGTGCATAAGAACCCCGCTATCTTGATTGACAATGTCGCCTGAAAGCATAGACGATTCATACATCTTCCGCAAAATATCATTTGGTGCTTTACTGCCAGCCTTTATAAGTCCTTGGTCTCGCAAATGCTGTTTTACGTCGGTAATTGGTTTTCTTTTCAAGCCTCTATGGGCGTCAAGTACCCGTTTTCGCGTCTTTCGGTCTTTTATCAATATACCAACGGACCTTTTTTTGGTATTCTTACCAAGGGTGTACGTTCGTTTTGTGGTTGTCTTTGTCTTTTTAGGCACCGCCGGCTCTGTGATGTTTACAACTTCAGACGATTTTTGTCTGGAACCTGCCACATTGGATTCATTCGACGTTATAGGTTGTGGTGGAAATGGGTTATGTGATAGAGTAGATATGAGAGGCGTCGCAATCATCGGTATGGTTTCGCTTACGACATTGTCGCTATACACATGCGATTTTTGTTTGAGTCTATTTTTCAAATCTACAAGTTTTTGTTCACGTAGAGAAGACGGTTCATGATTCGCCATCGTATCTATAGATGAAAGATTCAATGATGGGGCCGATTGCTGTATAGGCGAGTGATGTTTTTGAGTTTTTGTCCAGGACTTGAATGTGGGTTTGCTTCCACCTTTCAAACAACCGTACGGGACATCGCCGGGTCTCGTTGATGGTGCGGACAGTTGAATGGCCGGTTCGTTTTCGGGGATATATGGGACGGGAGGAACAGTTCGTAATTCCTCTGGCAAGTCCACCTCGACATGAGGAGTCGTAAATGCCGAAGAGTCGTAGTTTTTAAGAGTGGTTGATTTTGATCGGACTCGTTTACTTGCCTCCTTGGATTGATTGGACAACTGTGATAAATACTGGATAGAATCACTAAATTCTTCAATATAATTATCGCCCTCGTTTATCGATGGGGTGTGTATAGATGTCATCCCGGTGGTATTATAAGGACCCTCCTTTAGTTTGTGTTCCTTTACACGCTGTATCAGTTTTTTTTTCAGAGAATTAGGTCTTAACATGGGTGTTTTTTTACCACCTTTATTTTTGGGAGTTAATGGTCGGCCCTTCTTTTTTGGAGACATTGAAAAAAGCTCTGGGTTTATTTGTATTGTTTTCCGATTTGACATACCCTTAGTAAAGAAAATCTTAAATCTACAGTTACACAAATGAATATAAAAATAAAATGAACACCACTATCATTAGTCAAGGCATTCATCAAACATGAACGCGACTATGGAAATAGAGAAAGGACAGTACGTCGAAGAACCATGGGTTATTATTGAATCCTATTTCAAAGATAGGCATCTGGACAGGCTTGTAAGGCATCAGTTGGAGTCATACAACAATTTCGTAACGCATCAAATTCCTAAAACTATCGAAATGTTTAATCCTGTACGCATTGCGTCTGAGAACGACTTTGACCCAGTATCGAAGAAGTACGCACTTGAAATACTTGTAACCTTTGAAAACTTTCACATGTATAGACCCCAGATTCATGAAAACAATGGTGCTACCAAACTAATGTTTCCACAAGAGGCACGGCTCCGCAACTTCACCTATGCGTCCTCCATGAATGTAGATATGAACATCCAGTATATAATTCGCAATGGCGAAAACCTCGATAACTGTGAAACTGTTTATAAGACCTTGCCCAATATTCACATCGGCAAGTTACCTATCATGCTAAAATCCTCCATATGCGTATTGAACCAGTACAACCATTTAGATACTGATGCTACAGGAGAGTGCAAGTTCGATGCCGGTGGGTATTTCATCATCAATGGGTCTGAAAAGACCGTTCTCGGACAAGAGCGCGCAGCCGAAAACAGAGTGTATTGTTTCAATATCAGTAAAAATAGCACAAAATATACGTGGATGGCCGAAATAAAGTCGGTTCCCGATTTCAAGTGTATTTCGCCTAAACAGATTAGTATTATGGTGATGTCCAAGAGTAATGGGTTTGGGTTCCCCATGGTTATCCAAATACCTCGAATCAAGAATCCCATTCCGCTCTTCATCGTGTTTCGCGCCCTCGGAATCATGACCGACAAAGAAATCTGCGAATATATCCTTCTCAACATTGATACATCAGAAAAAAAGACGATGTGTGAACTTCTACAAGCATCCATCATGGACGCAAACGAGTATCTTACCCAAGAAGATTGTATTCGGTATATTACCGCCCACGTGATGTATACCCCTATGAATATGGACAAGGAAACCGGAGCACTGAAGAAGAAAGAATTTACCATCGATATTTTGAACAGCGACCTCTTCCCTCACTGCAGGACGTCTACCCAGCGGATCTACTTTCTTGGGTATATGACAAACCGTTTATTACAAGCTTCCACATCGATGACTCCGCCAGACGACAGAGACTCCTACTTGAACAAGCGCATCGACCTCACAGGCACACTGTTGAACAACTTATTCCGCAATTATTTCAACAAGCTGGTCAAGGATATGGAGAAACAGGTGATTCGTGAAATAAACAACGGGTCATGGAGGTCAACAGATGACTATATGAGAATCATCAATATGACCAACATTTACAAAATTATAAAATCCACCACCATTGAAAATGGGCTCAAACGCGCGTTGTCAACTGGCGACTTTGGCGTAAAACACTCCAATAGCAACAAGGTGGGGGTGGCCCAGGTGCTTAACCGGTTGACATATGTCAGTAGTTTGAGCCACGTGCGGCGTATTTCAACACCCATCGACAAGAGTGGCAAATTAATCCCTCCACGAAAGCTACACAACACCAGCTGGGGATATTTATGTCCAGCAGAGACTCCAGAGGGACAGTCGGTGGGGGTTGTGAAAAATCTGAGTTACATGACACACATCAGTATTAATTCAGAGTCTACCCCGCTTTATAGGTATATCATGCCCCACGTTGTAGATATTGATTCTCTGTCCCCAGCCGATGTCTTTGAAAAGGTAAAGGTCTTTATCAATGGCAGTATGGTCGGAATCACGCTGGCACCAACTGAGTTATACGCCAAGTTAAAAAACATGAAATATACGGGCATCATCAACATTTACACATCGATTGTATTCGACTACAAATTCAAGGAATTGCGTGTGTGCAATGATAGCGGTCGTCTTCTGCGTCCTGTTCTACGTGTTCGCGACAATAAATTGATTATAAACAACGGGACTCTCAAGAGTCTCAAGGAAAGAAAACTGGTGTGGGAGGACCTGCTGACCAACGCAAATATCGAGGACTCGGTGATTGAGTACATTGATCCAGAGGAACAGTCGTGGTCGCTTATTGCGACAACCCCCAAGGACATTGTCGATATCAAAGACCCATCACAGATATTCAAATATACGCACATGGAGATTCACCCCAGCACCATCTTCGGCGTTCTCGCATCTTGTATTCCGTTTCCTGACCACAATCAGTCGCCCAGAAACTGTTACCAGTGTGCCCAGGGAAAACAGGCCATGGGGGTATACACTTCCAATTACAATCTGCGAATGGACAAGACAGCCTACGTGTTGAACTATCCCACCAGACCCTTGGTGGACACACGAATGATGAACATGATTCAGTTGAACAAGATTCCTTCGGGCACAAACGTGATTGTCGCCATCATGACGCATACGGGATACAACCAAGAGGACTCTATCCTTGTCAACAAGGCTTCACTCGACAGAGGTCTGTTCATCGCCACCATTTATCATACTGAAAAGGATGAAGACAAGCAGAAAATCAACGGCGACGAAGAGATTCGATGCAAACCCGACCGAACGAAGACCAAGGGGATGAAGTTTGGCAACTACGACAAGGTGAACAGCAAGGGGGTGATTCCCGAAAACACGCTGGTTGAAAACAGAGATATTATCATTGCCAAAATGACTCCTATCAAGGAGAACAGAAATGACCACACCAAACTGATTAAGTATGAAGACCAGAGTCGCATCCACCGAACCGCAGAGGAGACATATATCGATAAAAATTACATCGACCGAAACGGAGACGGTTACAACTTCGCTAAGGTAAAACTACGCACTATCAGAAAACCGGTGATTGGTGACAAGTTCTCTTCCAGACATGGACAGAAGGGAACGGTTGGAAACATTATCCCCGAAGAAGATATGCCATTTACCAAAGATGGGGTGAAGCCGGACATTATCATCAATCCCCATGCTATTCCGTCTCGCATGACCATTGGACACTTGAAAGAGACGCTTCTTGGAAAGACTCTTATTGCGCTTGGATTATTTGGAGACGGAACCTCCTTCGGGGATTTCCACGTGAACGATATTTCCAAGGAGCTTCAGAAGGTAGGGTTCGAGAGCAACGGAAACGAGATCATGTATAATGGACTCACTGGCGAACAGTTTGAGACAAGCACGTTTATTGGACCCGTCTTCTACCAGCGTTTGAAGCACATGGTGAACGACAAGGTTCACAGCCGGTCGATTGGGCCTATGGTGAACCTTACTCGTCAACCTGCCGAGGGCAGGTCGCGTGACGGAGGTCTGCGTTTTGGTGAGATGGAAAGAGACTGTATGATTTCACATGGTGCGGCGCGATTCACAAAAGAGCGATTGTATGATGTATCAGACAAATATCAGGTAAACGTGTGTAAAAAATGCGGCATGATTGCATCTTACAACAACAAACTTCATATTCATCTATGTAATACATGTGGTAACAGGTCAGACTTCTCGTTTGTGAAGATTCCTTACGCGTGTAAGCTGATGATGCAGGAACTCACTACCATGAACGTCGCCCCTCGGTTCATTACTGAAAATTAGGCACTAACGATGTAAATAGTATGTAGGTAGGTAGGTAGGTAGGAATAACACATGTAGATTGTATTTTTATTTTGTATTTTACATGTACATGTGTTACATATATCGCGTTCGCTAATATGTCATTATCTACTTCTTTTTTGTGCTCGCACACGATGTGTGGTCTCCGTTTTTGAAGAAGTAAATGGGATTACACTGAGGAGTTTTATTTTTAAACACCAACTTGTTCCGAGACAATCTTGCCAGATTCGTATCAATCGTATTGACATTGCGTGCCAGGTTAAGAGTGCTACTTGACACAGCTCCTTCTGTGGCAAACTGGTAGTTATTTGGTTTGTATACTACAACCTTGCATGATCTGGGGTTGGACGGACCAGTAATAGGCATGCCAGAGTAAGGGTTCGTCACAATAGAGTCGTATATTTCCACCATTTTCTGTTTATCGGGTTCGCTCGTGCCTTGGATGAGCTGAATCAACTCGGCGAATGTGGTAATGTCCGTGGGCGAAGGAAGACCGTTTTCGTTAAACAGCATCAAAATATTGTCCACAATCGCAGACTGACTTGTAGTGTCGATTTCGCCGTTAGGATAACAATTGGCGACATACAAACTGGACATTCCAGGCGCTCCTGGTTTTCCAGCCGCAGCTGCCTCTGCTTTAGCCTCGGGTTCCACAAAATTGAATATGCGTTGTTGGTATGTCTGGCATCGGTTTTCCATATACTGGGTGTGTGTTGTGTAATAATTTTTCTTGAGATTGGTTGATGCGGGACGACACCGTCTTAGAGCCTTTCTCTCTTCGTTACAGCAGAATGACGGTTTGGTCGTTTCGGGTGTGGGGTTTTCTGTTAGATACGGCAAATTAGGGTATAGGTCGGCAGATACACATATTCCCTTACAGGTTTGTTTGGTAGGATAGAATGTGTTCCTTTTCACACTGAAACTACCTGGAGTGTCTATCATCTGTTTCACTAAAGATCCAGATGTGGAGGAAATAACACTCCTATTGATATTTCTATTCAAGTCGGTGGTCTTGAATGTTGTGCCAGAAGTTATATCTGACATAACAATGTATGGAGTAACACCCTTTCTGTAATGCTTGATCGGTCTTGGTTTACCGAAAGCTCCTTTGAATACGTTTCCATAATCCTTGTTTGTGAGAGGACGGATCGTGCCAGCAGTGACACCTACCGGCGTTTCCGATAACCCTTCTCCTTTCCAGGATATGTATTGATTTGACAAAGAACTGTTGTGGTTATAACCTGATGCGGGTGATGGCCGCATACCCAATGGATAATATGCTGAAGACATGGTATATATTATTATGATAGAAAATAAAGTATCTCGAATATATATGATCGAATATCTCCTTATACTATTTTTTTCTGGGTTGCTCATTTACCAAATACTTTTCCACGAGTCGAGAGAGGGGTTTGATGTCTCGGACATGGCTCTTCGAAACCACGACGAGATTGTAAACTTGAAAGCTACGCTGGATACCCAATACAAGCCATTGATTCAAAATAGCCAGGGTCAGCCAAGCGATATTTTGACCCGCTTAGCGATTTTGGAAAGTGATGTTCAAGGATTAACAGACAATGCGATGAATCAGCAACAAAATAGTGTCGAAAGCGTTCCCGAGGCTCCCGATTTTACACAGACATAGTCTGTATTCAATAATACCCAAATGTAAATACATAAAATATCCATAGTATATATCAGCCATGAGCAATATCATTCAACAATCCAAGAACAACGCGGCCCAGCTGTCGCGAAACATATTAGGCGAGCCATACGATTACAAAAAACAGATTAGAACTACCGGCGAGATGGGTATGAGCGACCGCGGCGATTTAGCAACTCTCGAAAAGGATGTGCGCGGAATTGTCGGCTACATGAAAGTGCTCATTGAGGGCGGTGGAAGGGCGTCCAAGGTGAATGGTCCTTTAGGCAACAAGTTTTTTATGAAAACCGCCATGCTTTGCAAGAACAAAGGGAAGGACGTTCCCCGCTCCATTTATATCAACAACGTCCCCAAACCTCCGATGGCAGGACTCATCAAGGGGACCACCACTGGTCTTCAAGCTATTAACCCTTTCAGAATTATGGGAGCGTTTGCGGACGCAACAACACCAGACTGCCAACGGATAACGCTGGAGGTCATTGATTCGAATAACAGAAAGTCGCGGGAAACGCACTACATGACCCTGAACGACATTGAGTATCTGAACAAGGGACTACTGGGGTTTCAGAATATAGATGACGACGGTGACGTGGTCACGAACGCCGAGGTGTTGGACCTACCGGATGATATGGTTGTCCAAGCATACTACGTATGTTTGGCGGCACTTGGGGTGTATATGGTATACCGATTGATGCGGAAATAATTGTTCTGTGTGACATAGAGGTATATACCGTTGAATATTTAGGTTCGCACAAAAATACGAACATAAATATCTAATTTTCTCCATCTTCATCTTCATCTTCATCGCTTTCATCGCAAGCATTTCCGCAAAGATATTCACCACTCCCTTTCATTTGAACTATATCCTCACTTTTTCCGCAAAGACTACATTCTGCTTCTTGATTATTTGGCTCTTCTTGTACATATAAAATATCTCCTGCTCCATCATCATTAAAATATCCATCACATAAACTACATTTTACCCATTGTCGTCCATCTTCATAATTTTCTTCGGTGTCTTCTTCAAAATCCCAGTCAGGTGGATATCTTTCGCAATCCATATTCACACATAATTTAGGTTCTTCGTTCTTCATACTGATGTTATATACAGTAAAAATATCTTTATATATTTTTATTATATCTTGTGCGATCTTAAACGTCCAGCGGTATACATGTATACATAAAAATGGATAATACGTTAACCTTTTAGATCCATGATACCGATGAATTAGCGAAATGACGGCTAATTATTTGCTATTTATAGTATATTGTCAATGCGTAGATTCGCTTTTAACGCTGTCAAGAAGCTGATTCCGCGTGTTTCAGAAACAGAACTGATCGCGCTTCGAAGCGGAACCACGTCTATCGATCGCGACATCTTCAAGGGTTC
>JGI20154J14316_10001774_pt1 | contig 18823 bp, 13 predicted proteins | sample COG_04_FD_14316 | JGI IMG/M metagenome (IMG submission 14316) | reverse complement strand
CGCAACTCGGGGAAGCGCCCGCCGCGCACCACTTGTAACAACTGCACCGTGAACTCAATCTCACGGATGCCACCGCGCGAGAGCTTCACATCATTCGCCCGCTCTGGGTGGCCGCTGGCGCGCTTGGTCGCGTGCACGCGTATCTGCTGGTGCAGACGGCGTAGGCCTTCGAAGACGTTGTAGTCTAGGTAGCGCCGAAACACAAAAGGCAAAACGACGTCGCGTAAAGAGAAACGGTCTCGGCTTTACGCGCTTCAGCGGGTGCCACGACACGGCTCTTGAGCCAGGCAAAACGCTCCCACTCGCGCCCTTGAACCACGAAGTAGGTCTCCAGTGCATCCAGTGCACTTGCGGCGGGCCCCACGCTACCGTTGGGTCGCAGCGCCAAATCCACGCGAAATACAAAGCCATGTTCGGTGGACTCTCCAATGAGCTGATAGACCTGCCGAACGACTTTGGCAAAAAAAGCCTGGTTGCTAATGCGTTGCAAACCGTGTGCGTTGCCTGTGGTGCGGCCGTCACCGTCGTAGACGTAGATCAGGTCGATGTCACTGGATACGTTCAGCTCGCGCGCCCCTAGTTTGCCCATGCCAACGACCCAGAGGGTGGCTTCCTTGGGTTCGCCCGCGGCCTCGTTGTCCGGGTCAATCATGGGGGCGCCGTGAATCTCTTTGAGCGATTGCTGGGCCGCGGTGACGGCTTTGTCTAGTGTGAACTCTGCCAACGTGGTGGCGGTTTGCGTGACGTCTTGTGCAGATGCTGCGCACTCGCAGTCTAAAACTGCGAGGCGTTCGATCACCAATTGGCGCAAGATGCGCAGGCTGGCCCCTAGGTCGTAGCCTTTGTCGTTGAGGACTTGCAGGGTGCTGACCATATGGGCCTGGCTTGGCAGGCCAGGCGCCAATAAAGTAAGCTCATTGGCGTACCGACGCCGAATGCGTTGGACAAACCGCGAATGTGCGGCTAGCCCGGGCCGCACGTTCGCCCCTGCGCCCGTTTGCGGGAGCTTATCTGTTTCGGGTGCGCTCGGGGTCATAATTAACTGTCATGCAACAGACCAATCAACCGACCGTCCAATCACGCAGCTGGCTTCGTGCTGTGCTGAAGTGGTTGTTGCTTGCATGTTTGATTTTTAGTGGGGTAGTGGGTGCCGCCTATTGGCTGATACACACCACGATTGTGCCCCGTGTGGACGATTGGCGTGCGCGTATTGAGGTCAAGCTGAGTGATTCACTCGGATTGCCGGTTCATATTGGCGGGATTGAAGGCGACAGCCAAAACGGCACCACGCATCTGCGCGTTAAAGGGATACGTATCGATGGGGCGGATGGTGGGCCCGCATTGTCCATTCCCCAAGTCGACCTGCGCTTCTCTCTGGCGTCCCTTTGGCAGCTGGAATTGGCGGACGTGCAAATCACGGCCCCTGTCGTGCAGGCGGCGCGGCAAGCCTCGGGTGCATGGGTTATCGCAGGGCTACCCTACACCGCCGCGACGACGACCGAGCCACCGCGGTGGCTAAACTGGTTGCTTGCCCAGCCGCGGATAGCCGTTTCTGGTGGCACCCTCGCATTGCGGGACGGGCAGGGTGAACCGCAGCAGTGGCTCTTTACGGCGATTGATGCGACGTTTGCCAATAACGGCCGCAACCACGCCTTACAGCTAGAGGTAACACCGCCGAGTGACCTGGGTGCCCGTATGACCTCGTCAGCGCGCATGCGTGGCGGCTATTTCTCTTCATCACTGACCGATTTTGCCGATTGGGAAGGCGACGTAGAGACGCAAATTCCATCGGTGCGCCTAGAAGCATTGCGCGCCCTGTTGTCGCGGTTTATCCCAACAGACCGTTGGCCCACCCATGGCGCCTTGAATCTCCCGTCGAATTGGGTTCGCGGTGGCGAGGGGTCTTGGCGTGCCCAGTTGGCCGTGGGACGCGGCGTGCGCATTCAATCCATTCGCAACGAGATCGCCCTGACGGACCTCGATGTGCAGTTAGGTGCCGACTTGGCGCCACTGCAACTGCAGCGTCTCGCCGGGCAGCTGGATTGGTCAGAGACCGACACGGACTGGACGCTGCGCACACAGGGCTTGGCATTTGAGACGCGTGATGGCTTGCGTTGGCCGGGCGGCAACGCCCAACTCGATTGGCAGGCGAGCGATGGCAACCAACCCGGCAAAGGACGGCTAACCGGGACCTATTTAGATCTCAAATTACTGGGCGAGTTGGGTAATCGCTTGCCGTTGGGCCCTACCGCGTTAGGGGCCTTGCGCACCTATGCGCCACAAGGCTTGGTGCGCGAAGCGAGCGTGACGTGGACCGGTGACCTCGCGGCACCGCTGGCGTTCAAGACCAATGGGCAAGCCAGCGGTGTCTCGTGGTTAGCCGCTTCGCCAGAGGGAGATGCGCCTTTGGGCCGCCCGGGCGTGGATGGGCTGGATGTGACGTGGACCGGCGACCAACTCGGCGGACGTCTCCAACTGCAGATGGCGGCGGGGCGCTGGACCTTACCCGGCTTGTGGGCTGACCCGGTGTTAGGCGTGGACAGTTTGGCGGCGGATATGCAGTGGACCGCCCCGCAGGCACCCGCCAATGAGTGGACCGTGCGGACGGACGCTCTGACGCTGACCACGGGTGGTAGCCGCCTTGACGGAGCGGTGCTCTGGCGCTCTGGCCCCGACCCGGCCGGTCGTCTAACGCTGACCCTTAATGCGGATCACGTGGACCTGAACGGTTTGCCGCGTTACTTCCCATTGACCTTGAAAGACGCGGGTGTGCGTGATTACTTGGCGACCCATTTGCTCGCAGGGCGCGCCAACGACGTCCGTGTGGCGTTTGATGGCGCGCTGGACGCTTTCCCCTTTGCGTCCAGAGAAGAGGGGCACTTGGACATTCGCGCGGATATTACGCAGGCGACCTTTGATGTTGGACGCCAGTTGGGGCCAGAACTGGCGTGGCCGGCACTGACGCAATTGGCCGGGCAATTTGAGATGCGTGACAACGCCATTCGCTTCTCAAAAGCGACGGGCCGCCTGCGCGACGCGCCAGCCATTGTGTTGACGGATGGGTCGTTTGAGATACCCCAGATCAGTGGCCAAAAACCCATGACCGTCGTACTCGACGCGAGGGGACCATTCAGCGCTTGGCTGTCTCAATTAAATAAAAGCCCACTGGCCGCCAAGACCCAAGGGTATATGCGTGACTGGCAGGGTGATGGTGAGGCCACACTGCGTCTTGAGCTCGCTGTGCCGCTGGCAGCGAGTGCGGTGGAGCCCGTCGGTGTTCGGGGCGAGGTCAGCCTGTCTAAAGTGGGGCTAAGACCCTTCCCTTCTTTGCCGCCGTTGCAAGACCTCAGCACGCGCATTGCGTTTACAGACCAGTCGATCACGGTGTCCAACGCCTCCGCCACGTGGTTGGGTGGTCCGATGACGGGCGAGGGCACGTGGCGGCTGTCGCCGACGGGGGAGTCGATGTTGCAAGCGCAAGTGCGGGGTAGCCTGCGGGCAGAATCCATTGCCCGAACGCCTGCGTTAGGCCGCTTGGCGTTGGCCGCGCGAAAGGCGCGTGGAGAAGCCCGTTTCGTCGCCTCTGTTCGGCAGACCCCTGAGTCTGGGTTCGAGCTGAAACTGAATGCACCGCTGACCGAGATGGCGATTGATTTGCCAGCCCCGCTCAATAAGCTTAGCGGAACGCCTTGGGATTTGCAGGCGGTGTTACAAACAGCACCACCCAGTGCGTTGCCCACAGACATGGTGCGTGGTCAAGAATTTGGGTTACACATCGGACCGGTGGGTGCACCCTTGTTGCGCGCGCGCGTGCAACGCGCTTATGCCGCCGTTTCACCCGACGTGCGGCCTATCAGCTTGGCGCTGCGTGAGCCTGATGTGGTGAGGGGCGCCTATGTATTCGGTAGCGCCGACGCCGTGCCCGTGACTCTCCCGGAGAGTGGCGTGGCCGCGGACATTCGTATGCCCGCGTTTAACGCCGACGCATGGATGGCTGTATTTGAACCAACAACACCGCCGGTTCGTGTCGGTGTTGCGCTACCCGCGCGCCCGGTGACCACCAGCGGTGGCGTCAACGCGGCGTCGATGTTGGCGGCGTTTGAGGCCTACTTGCCGACGACGATTGTGGGTGCCGCTGATCTTGTGACGGTATCGGGACGGCGCTTTCACCAAGTCGTTCTGGGCGGCAGTCGCGCCGGGCCGCTGTGGCGTGCCAACGTACTGGCTGAGGAGCTAAATGGCTACGTCCAGTACAACTTCGGCCAGCAGGGAGCGCAAGACAAGCTCTACGCACGTCTGGCGATGCTTAACTTGGCCGAAGCCCAAACCAACGACGTGGTCGATCTGCTCAGCAACCAGCCAAAAGCCATGCCTGCATTGGATGTAGCCGTTGACCAGCTCACCCTTAGCGGGCGGGATCTCGGCCGCTTCCAATTGCAAGCCAGCAACCGCCTTGCGCGTCAAGAGGGGGGCAAGGTGGCGAATGAGTGGCAAATTGAGGTCTTACGTTTGGATATGGCCGAAGCCAGCTTTCAGGCGACGGGTCAGTGGGCCCCGGTGGCTCGTAAGGCCAAGCTGCCGGCAGAGACCGCCGCACGTCGGACGTATTTGGATGTGGATTTGACCGTGCGCGATGGGGGTGCCTTGCTGACGCGGTTCGGTATGCCGGGCGTGTTGCGAGCGGGTAGCGGCAGCCTGTCGGGCCAGTTGGCATGGTTGGGTGCCCCCACGCGCTTTCATACGCCTAGCCTGAGTGGGGCGCTTAACGTCGACATGCAAAAGGGTCAGTTCCTTAAAGCCGATCCGGGCTTGTCTAAGTTGCTTGGCGTCCTCAGCCTGCAGTCGTTACCAAGGCGCCTGACCCTTGATTTCAGTGACGTGTTTTTTCAAGGCTTCTCTTTTGATGGCGTACGCGGAAGTGCCACCATACGCGACGGGGTGTTGACGACCAATAACCTTACGATGCAGGGGCTGGGCGCATTGGTTTTAATGGAGGGGTCGGCGGACATGAAGGCCGAGACACAAGACCTAAACGTGGTGGTCGTTCCCAAAGTTGATAACGGAACGCTGGCTTTATTGGCCGCAGCGGCCAACCCTGTGGTGGGCGTGGTGACCTACTTTGCCAACGAGTTTCTCGATGGCTTGATTAACCGGGTGACGGTGAAGGGCTTTCATGTCACGGGCTCGTGGGCAGACCCAGACGTTGCGGACGTGAAAGTGGATGACGCTATGAAGCAGAAGATACCGGCTTCAACGCCGAAGTAGGCGCTGGCGCTATGGCCTTGGCGTCGCGCCTTACTTCGGTTTGTTCTCGGATTCCTTGCGCTCATCGGCGGGGGGATCGATAGGCTCGCCATTTTTTCTCCCAGAGAACATGGTCCACCAGATAATGAAAACGAAAATGAGCAAGGCGCCTAGCGCTTCAAGCAAAAGCAGAGTCATGGAGAATTTTTTGCGAACAGCAATTTTTGACGTTAAACACAGGCAGCGAGCCTTAGTCCGATGGGCGTTGGTTGCTGCCATTGTAGGAAACGTAAGCGGGTGCGCACCGGTGCGTGGCGTATTGGCCGCCCTGCCTCCGGGGACATCGCCAGCGGCCGTCGCGACCCCATCGCCGCCCGCCCCCCCCATGTCGACGCCAAGCGATGCCCCGAAAGAAGGGGCGACGGCTGCAGTGACCGAGGCGGTCACAGCGGAGCCCAGTGATGCCGTCATCGATGCCCTGCCGTCGCCGCCTGCTGATACGGCGTTGCGTGACGGGCTGGCGTGGGACGAGGCGCAAGCTTTGCCGGTTGTGGTTCGCCGCAAGGAGGCGCTTTGGCAACCGGTTTACTGGCGTCAAGTGCCGGGTTGGGGAAGTGATGACTTAGAGTCTTTTTGGGCGGCATGGGTACGCAGCTGTGAGCGGCCAGCGCGCGCACTGGCGTCGCAATGCGACGCCATCCGACGTTTAAGTATTGGCGACAATGCGCAACGCTACGAGTGGATCATGCGCACATGGCAACCCTATCGCGTGACGGCGCTTGACGGTCAGCGGCGCGGCCTACTCACCGGCTACTTTGAGCCGATGATGCGGGCTAGCCGCATTAAAACAGCGACCCATCAGACGCCGATGTATGCGCCGCCGCCGGGGTTGACCTCGGGCAGCCCTTGGTTTACACGGGAAGAAATGGAGACCGATCCCCGTGCCCTGGCCGCCTTGCAAGGGCGCGAGTTGGTTTGGATGGCGAATCCCATCGATGCGTTGATTATTCAAATACAGGGCTCTGGCCGTTTAGAAATTACCGAGCCTGATGGGCGTGTTCAGGTCGCGCGCTTGGCCTTTGCCGCGCACAACGGCCACACCTATCAGAGCGTGGCCCGCGGCTTGTTGGACTCGGGAGACATTACGGAGCCGTCGTGGCCAGCCATCAAGGCCTGGGCCGCGCAGAAGCCAGACGCGGTGCAGGGCGTGCTGTGGCGTAACCCCCGAACGGTCTTTTTCCAAGAGGAGGACTTGAGCGAGATCGATGCCGCGGCGGGCCCGCGTGGCGCCCAAGGCGTTCCCCTGACACCGATGCGCTCCATCGCGGTGGACCGGCGGAGTATCCCCTACGGCACACCCGTTTGGATGACCACGGCGGGCCCAACGATGCGTGGGGCGCGGCTGGTGATGGCACAAGACACGGGCGGTGCGATTGTTGGCGCCGTGCGGGCAGATTTTTTTGCAGGCTGGGGGGATGAGGCGGCGCGGCTGGCGGGTGGTTTGAAGCAGCCCCTGCACCTATGGGTGTTGTGGCCGCGCTCATAAATCCGTTAAATGGCCGGACGTGTCTCTTCGCGTAAAGCTGGGGACTGTCGCGGTAGCTTTTTCGTAGGAAGCTACGACTTTTGAAAATAGCAGGAGTTCACTGACATGAATGCACCTTTGCCCGATCATATTTTGCAAGCGATCCGTGCGGCTAGCTTAGAGGACAAATACACCCTGGCTTCAGGGCGTGTCTTCATGAGCGGTGTCCACGCCTTGGTGCGTTTGCCGATGCTGCAACGCGAGCGTGACCTGCAGGCAGGCCATCACACAGCGGGGTTTATCAGTGGTTACCGCGGCTCGCCGCTTGGCGGCTACGACCAGGCGTTGCAGAAGGCGCAGAAATACCTCAAAGAAAACGACATTGTTTTCCAGCCTGGCGTCAACGAGGAGTTGGCTGCAACGGCTGTTTGGGGGACGCAGCAACTGCACTTCGCACCCAAAGAGGCGCAAACGCACGACGGCGTTTTTGGCATTTGGTATGGCAAGGGTCCGGGCGTTGACCGCTCATCGGACGTCTTCAAGCACGGCAACATGGCGGGTACGGCACCGTTGGGTGGGGTGTTGGCTGTAGCGGGTGATGACCATGTGTCCAAGAGCTCAACGGTTGCGCACCAAAGCGACCAAATCTTTCAGGCCTGCGGCTTCCCCGTGCTCTTCCCTGCCTCGGTGCAAGATATTTTGGATGCGGGTCTACACGCCTTCGCCATGAGCCGATTCGCCGGTGTCTGGGTGGGCATGAAGACCATCCAAGAAATCGTGGAGTCTAGTGCAACCGTGTTGGTAGACGCCCATCGCGTTCAGGTTCGTTTGCCTGAATTCAAGATGCCCGAGGGGGGCGTGCACATCCGCTGGCCAGACCCCGCGCTGGACCAAGAGAAGCGTTTGTTTGATGTCAAGTGGGCTGCAGTGCGCGCCTACATTGAAGCCAACGCCCTCAATCACAACGTTGTAGAGGGACCAAAAGACCGCTTGGGCATCATTGCCAGCGGCAAGGCCTACAACGACACACGCCAAGCGCTACAAGACCTAGGCTTGGATGACGCAACCTGCCAACGCATTGGCGTGCGGGTGCACAAGGTGTTGGCGGTGTGGCCGCTGGTACCCGAGACGGTGAAGGCCTTCGCGCACGGCTTGCAGGAAATCGTCGTGGTCGAGGAAAAGCGGGCACTCATTGAGCCGCAAGTGAAAGACATTTTGTTTGACTTGTCCGACGCCCAGCGTCCCCGTGTAGTGGGTAAGACGGCGCCTAACGCTGGCGGTGAGGCGGTAACGTTGGTCCGTGGTAACGCGGACCTGAGCGCTTCCTTGGTCGCCCGTGCGTTGGCGACCCGCCTTGAGGCGCTGGATTTGCCCCTAGATGTGCAGGCGCGGATTAGCCAATACCTGTCGGTGTTGGACGGCAAAGACGGCGCGATGGCGACGCTGGCGGGCGGTGGTGTGGCAGATCGCATCCCTTGGTTTTGCTCGGGTTGCCCGCACAACACGTCGACCAAGGTGCCAGAAGGCTCTCGTGCGATGGCTGGTATTGGTTGCCACTTCATGTCGGTTTGGATGGATAGGGCAACTGTGGGCTTTACCCAAATGGGCGGTGAGGGTGTGCCGTGGGTCGGTCAATCCGCGTTTACGCGGGAGCAGCACGTGTTTGCCAATATTGGCGACGGGACCTATTTCCACAGCGGCTTGCTGGCGATTCGCCAGAGCATTGCCGCGGGTGTAAACATCACCTACAAGGTGTTGTACAACGACGCGGTGGCCATGACTGGCGGACAGCGTATCGGTGAGCGCAAGAGGGCCACACCGTACTGCAAATAGCTGGCAGTGTGACGGCAGAGGGCGCCACCGAGGTGGTGGTGGTAACTGACGAACCCGAGAAGTATGCGGGCGCTGCGCTTCCCAAAGGGGTTGATGTTAAACACCGCGACGAACTCGAGCGGGTGCAAATCGCGTTTCGAGAGAAGTCCGGAACCACGGTCATTATTTACGACCAAACCTGTGCCACCGAAAAGCGCCGTCGTCGCAAGCGCGGTACCCTGACGGATCCTGACGTGCGTGTCGTTATCAACGAAGCTGTCTGCGAAGGCTGCGGCGATTGTGGCGTGCAGAGTAATTGCTTGTCTATCGAGCCGTTAGAGACGCCGTTGGGCCGCAAGCGCACGATTAACCAAAACTCTTGTAACAAGGATCAGAGTTGCGTGAAAGGGTTTTGCCCTAGCTTTGTGACGCTGAAGGGCGCGGATAGCTCGCGCCGCGTGCAGGAAGCCCGGCCGCAGGCGGCGGCGCTGGTGGCGCCAGAGCCGCGCTCAGAGCAGTTACCCGTTCCTAATTCCCTAGGCACCGATGCCCCGTGGCGTATTCTCGTTGCGGGTGTGGGCGGTACCGGGGTAATTACCATCGGCCAGTTAATTGGCATGGCAGCCCACATGGAGTCAAAGGGCGTGGTCACGCTGGACTCTGCGGGGCTGGCGCAAAAAGGTGGGGCGACCTGGAGCCATATCACCATCGCACGCGACCAAGACACCTTGCATGCCACGCGGGTAGACGCGGCCGCGGCCGACCTCGTGTTGGGCTGTGACCCCGTGGTAACGGCAAGCAAAGAAACCATGTTGCGTATGCACGCGTCACGCACCCATGTGGCGCTGAATGGCCACAGTGCGCCCACGGCGGCGTTTGTGCAAAACACCGATTGGCAAAACCCAGCGCAGGCCTGTGCCGCACAAATTGCTGCGGCGGTGGCGCCCGGTGATTTGCAGACGTTTGATGCCGAGCAGGTGGCGACCCAGTTGCTAGGTAACAGCTTGTTCGTCAATCCAGTGGTGTTGGGCTTCGCGTGGCAAAAGGGCTGGATCCCGTTGAGTGAAGCCTCCTTGTTGCGTGCCTTTGAGTTGAATGGCGTGCAGGTGAAGGCCAACCAAACGGCGTTTGCATGGGGGCGTCGTTGCGCCCACGACTGGGCCGACGTACAGACTGAATTGGCCGCGCTCAAGGCGGCGCGTACGCCCGCCCAACCCGTCACTTGGGTGCAACAAAGTAGCTTGGAAGGGGTGATTGGCCTGAGGGTCAACTTGCTGACGGCCTATCAAGATGCGGCTTACGCTGCGGACTATGCGGCGCGTGTTAGCGCGGTTCAGGCGGCTGAGTCGGCGGTGCTGGCACCCGGAAAAACCTTGGCGCTAACGCGTGTTGTCGCTGAGCAGTTGTATCGCGTGATGGCGATCAAAGACGAGTATGAGGTGGCACGCTTGCACCGAGACCCCGCTTTTAATGCGCGACTAAAAGCCACATTTGGAGATCAATTTAAGCGGGAATACCATTTGGCGCCGCCAATAATTGGCAAAAAGGACGCCTCTGGTCGCCCGGTTAAGTCACAGTTTGGTGGTTGGATGATGCCGGTTTTTGGCGTCTTGGCGCGCTTGCGCTTCCTGCGTGGAACGGCTTTGGATATCTTTGGCTTGACTGAGGAAAGAAAAAGTGAGCGCGCACTTCGCGCCGACTATATGGCGCTAGTGGCGCGCATAAGCAAGGGCTTAACGCCTGAGCGACACGCGCTGGCCGTCGAGTTGGCCACGGTGGTCGCCAACGTGAAGGGCTTTGGCCATGTGAAGGCTCGCAATATGGCCGCAGCACGGGCCCGCTGGGACAGTTTGCTGTCGCAGTGGACTGACGCTTAAACGGGGCATCACCGCCATTGTCCAGTTGCCCCCGCCCTCACCGTACAATGCGCAGTGGCAGGTACGGTATTCAACTGTGCCCACGTGAACTTGAATTTGGAGATTCCTGTGTTTATTTCTAACGCTTACGCGCAAGCTGCCGGTGGTGACACCACCGCCTCTCTCATGGGCCTCTTGCCTTTGCTGTTGATGTTTGTGGTCTTGTACTTCGTGATGATTCGTCCCCAAATGAAGCGTCAAAAAGAGCACAAAGCCATGATCGAAGCCCTCTCTAAAGGGGACGAGGTCTCAACGGGCAGTGGTATTTTCGGCAAGGTCACGAAGCTAGGTGATACGGTCATTACCGTTGAAATTGCCCCCGGCGTTGAAGTACAGATGCAGCGCGTCTCTGTGGCGCAGGTCTTGCCAAAGGGCTCGGTTAAGTAATCGGTTAGTGCAGTGGCATGGTCCGCGTGTTCGGGTCATGCCATGACTAAAGCGGCCAACGGTGCCGCTTTTTTCGCTTTTATTACGCCTGCTGTTGCAGGCCCTGTTGTCGCCCATGAGCGCGCGTTATGCGTTCTGGGTTGTGAGTGAAACCATGAATCGTTACCCTTTGTGGAAGTATGTGGTCATCGTGTTCGCGCTGTTAATTGGCGCGTTGTACACCTTGCCCAATTTTTACGGCGAAGCCCCTGCGGTACAGGTGTCGCCGGGCAAGGCCACCGTGCGACTGAGCAGTGAGACGGTAACGCGTGTGGAGTTGGCCTTGCAAGAAGCGGGCTTGCAGGCTGATCGCGTCCAATTCGACACCAACTCCATCAAGACGCGCTTCACCAATACCGATGACCAACTGCGGGCCCGTGATGCGGTCGAGGAGGCGTTGAACCCAGATGCCAACAATCCCAGTTATGTGGTGGCACTCAACTTGGTGCCACGTACCCCCGCTTGGCTCAACAGCCTAGGTGGCGCCCCCATGTATCTGGGGCTGGACTTGCGTGGTGGTGTGCACTTCATGTTGCAGGTTGACATGGCTGCCGCCCTCACTCAGAAAATCGATTCGATTGCGGGGGACATCCGCACGACCTTGCGTGACCAATCTATCCGCCACAGTGGCATCGATCGTCAGAACCAGTCGTTGATCTTGCGTGTGCGTGATCAGGCCACCCAAGACGCCGCGCAATTAGCGATTCGTACGGCCTTTCCCGAACTTGCGGTGATACCCGCAGGTGTGCCGACGGATTTGCGCTTAGATTTGAGTTTGTTGCCCGCCGCGGCGACAGCGGTGCAAGCCGCTGCCCTCAAACAAAACATCACGACGCTGCACAACCGCATCAACGAGCTGGGTGTGGCCGAGCCGGTCATACAGCAACAGGGACTCGACCGCATTGTCGTGCAGCTCCCTGGCGTGCAGGACACGGCCAAAGCCAAAGACATATTGGGTCGCACGGCGACCCTAGAGGTTCGACTGGTTGACGAAAGCGCCGAGGGCCGAGCCGCGGAGCGTGGTCAAGGTAATGTGCCGTTTGGTTCAGAGCGGTTTCTAGAGCGGGATGGCCGCACCGTTATCGTGAAGCGCCAAGTGGTGCTGACGGGTGACAACTTAGACGATGCGCAACCAGGATTTGACAGCCAGTCACAAGAGCCGGCCGTGCACCTGAACTTAGACGCCAAGGGCTCGCGCATTTTTAAGGACGTGACGCGCGAAAACATCGGTAAGCGCATGGCCATCGTGCTATTCGAAAAAGGCAAAGGCGAGGTGGTTACTGCGCCCGTCATTCGTAGCGAGATTGGCGGGGGTCGCGTGCAAATTTCAGGGCGCATGACCACGCAAGAAGCGGCGGATGTTGCCTTGCTGTTGCGCGCTGGCTCACTGGCGGCGCCCATGGAAATCATTGAGGAGCGGACCATTGGCCCGTCCTTGGGTGCAGAAAACATTGCCAAAGGTTTTGACAGCGTGACCTGGGGCTTCTTGGTCATCATTCTGTTTATGTGTGCCTACTANGCTGTGTTNGGTATGTTTTCCAGCGTGGCTTTGGCGGTTAATTTACTGTTGTTAGTGGCTATTTTGTCGCTACTACAGGCGACGCTCACCCTTCCTGGTATGGCCGCGATGGCGCTGGCGCTTGGTATGGCGATTGATGCCAACGTGTTGATCAATGAACGTATTCGCGAGGAGTTACGCGCGGGCGCGGCGCCGCAGGCGGCGATCAATGCCGGTTACGACCGTGCCTGGGGCACCATCTTTGACTCCAACATCACGACGCTAATTGCGGGCATCGCCTTGCTCGCGTTTGGCTCTGGCCCCGTGCGCGGTTTTGCGGTGGTGCATTGTGTGGGTATTTTGACCAGCATGTTCTCCGCTGTCATGTTCTCGCGCGGCATCGTGAATTTCTGGTACGGACGTCAGAAGAAATTGAAAAAACTATCGATTGGTACCGTTTGGAATGCCAAGGTCACCAAAGATGCGGATGCGTAAGCACCCCGACAGCTTGTTAAAAATATAGAAACACGGAAACCACGTCATGGAATTTTTCCGAATTAAAAAAGACATCCCTTTCATGCGCCATGCGTTGGCGCTGAATGCGGTGTCGTTTGCGACTTTTATTGCATCGGTGTTTTTCTTAATCACCAATGGCCTCAACTTGTCTGTGGAGTTTACGGGTGGCACGGTGATCGAAGTCGCCTATGAACAGCCTGCGGACGTGCAGGCCGTTAGAGAGGTGTTGACCACGCTGAACTACATTGATGTGCCGGTGCAAAACTTTGGCTCAGCGCGTGACGTGTTGATGCGACTACCCACCGTCACCGGACAAACCTCTGGCCAACAGAGTGAGGTGGTGCTGACAGCGCTAAGGGCCGCTGACCCCACCGTGACGTTGCGTCGCACGGAGTACGTCGGGCCACAAGTGGGTGATGAGCTGGCCGTCAATGGTTTGATGGCGCTGGCCGCCGTGATCATCGGCATCATGATCTATTTGGCGGTGCGTTTCGAGTGGAAGTACGCGGTGTCCGCCATCATTGCGAACCTGCATGACGTCATTATCATTCTGGGGTTTTTCGCCTTCTTCCAATGGGAGTTTTCGTTGGCGGTNTTGGCCGCNGTGTTGGCCGTGCTTGGCTACTCGGTGAACGAGTCNGTGGTGATTTTTGACCGTATTCGTGAAACCTTCCGNCGCTATCGCAAGTTCACCACGGTTGAAACCATCAACCACGCCATTACGTCGACCATTAGTCGCACCATCATTACCCACGGGTCGACCCAGATCATGGTGCTCAGCATGCTGTTTTTTGGTGGGCCAACGTTGCACTACTTTGCGCTGGCGCTCACGATTGGTATTCTGTTCGGCATCTACTCGTCGGTGTTCGTCGCCGCTGCGGTGGGCATGTGGTTGGGTATTCGCCGCGAAGACCTTATCAAGGCCAAAGCACCGGGCGCTGGCAATGACACCGACCCGGATGACCCGAATGCCGGGGCAATGGTCTAACGTCGCGCACCTGCCAGCGCGCTTACGCGAGCTGCTGGAAAAGCCCGCCCGGCATACGCGCCACCCGCCCGGCGAGCTCTAGCTCAAATAACGCGACTTGCAGACTTGCCACATCCCATTGTGTGCGGCTCAGTAAGTCGTCCAAGCTGAGCGGATCAAACCCCATGTGCTGACACAGCCCGGGATGTAAGACGTCGTCGGCCGCTTCCGCAGTACCGTTGGGTCGGCTGGTTCGGTTGGGGCGGGGTGGCAATGGGGGCAGGTCATCGAGTATGTCGGCGACCGACTCCACGAGTTTGGCTCCCTGCTTAATCAGCAAGTGACAGCCCTTGGACTGTGTCACATGTATGGACCCCGGAATCGCGAACACCTCGCGCCCCATATCGACGGCCATTTGCGCCGTTATGAGTGAGCCGGATGCGGGCGCCGCTTCAACGATAAGTGTCCCAAGCGCTAGGCCAGCAATGAGACGGTTACGCCGGGGAAAGTGCATGCGTTGCGGCCCCGCACCCAAGACGAACTCGGACAGTAACAAGCCTTGCTCGGCGATATCGCCTGCCAGCTGCTGATGCTGGCGAGGGTAGACCACATCGATACCGGTTCCCAGAACGGCCATGGTGTTGGGCCCCGTCTGTGCGGCGACGCTCAGGGCGCCAGCGTGCGCCGCGCCGTCAATACCCAAAGCCATGCCAGAGACAACGGTCAAGCCGCTTTCGGCGGCGGTGGCGGCGAAGCGGTTGGCATTGCGCAGACCTTGTGCGCTGGGGTTTCGGCTGCCGACGATCGCGAGCGCTGGGGGGNCCGTCAGCAGACCGCGGCAGCCCTCTCCGAACAGCAGCGTCGGCGGATCACTGATGTCCATGAGCTGCGGTGGATAGTCGGGCTCGCCCAACGTGACGATGAACCGTGTCTCTCCCTGCGCTAACCAGCGCTGCGTCTGGTCTAGGGTGTGCTGCCATTCCGGGCTGTGGTCGCCAAAGGCATGACATTGCGCAGCGCTTAGTCCGTAACGCAACCCGAGCAAGGGGTTGTTTTGCAACGCGTCAGGTCCTTGGGCGAGCGCACCCGCCTCCACCGCGCCGTCCATTTGCATCGCGAGGTACACGCGTTTGATGCGGGCAGGCCCTAGGCCCGGCACGCGTAGTAGCCGAAGCCAGAGCGGCCACGCAGGGGTGTTGTCTGACGGTGTAGGGGCCATAGCTGTCGAGTGTGCGCGTGCACCCCAGAAATAGGCATAGGGGTATGCCGGGGCGGTAGTTAGCGAAGCGGCAAAAAAAACGCGACAATATTGGGGTTAACTCTTAAGACTCTTTGTTGCCATGTCTCAGCCACATCTCCTGCCCATTCTTTGTTATCCAGATCCCAAGCTCCACACTGTTGCGAAACCGGTTGCGGTCGTGGACGCGCGCGTCAAGCAGTTGGTGAAAGACATGCTGGCGACGATGTATGACGCCAATGGCATCGGTCTGGCGGCCACACAAGTTGATGTGCATGAGCGCGTCATCGTGATCGACGTGAGTGAGGCGCGCGATACGCCGCTGGTGCTGATTAACCCCGAAGTGCTCTGGCAAAGTGCAGAGAGTAAGTTGGCGGAAGAGGGCTGCCTCTCGGTGCCGGGTATTTACGATGGTGTGCCCCGTGCTGAGCGCGTGACCGTACGTGCACTGGACGACAACGGCGTTAGCCGTGAGATTGAGGCCGATGACTTGCTGGCGGTGTGTATCCAGCATGAAATGGATCATTTAATGGGTAAGGTATTCGTTGCGTATTTATCGCCCTTGAAGCGCAACCGCATCAAGACCAAATTACAAAAACAACAGCGCGACGCGCGGTAAAGGGCGTTTAGCGCATGCGGGTTATTTTCGCCGGTACGCCCGCGTTCGCAGCCGCGAGTCTTGACGCGTTGGTCCAAGCCGGTCATGAGGTTGTTCTCGTGCTCACGCAGCCCGACCGACCAGCAGGGCGGGGTATGCGATTGCAGCCGTCCGCTGTTAAAACACGTGCGTTGGCACATGGGTTGGCCATTGCCCAACCCCAAGGCCTGCGCCTAGACGGCCGCTACAGTGACGATGCCGCGGCGGCGCGCGCCCGCATTGACGCCGCACAGGCTGACGTCATGGTGGTTGCCGCCTATGGCTTGATTCTGCCTCAATGGGTTTTAGATATGCCGCGTTTGGGGTGTCTCAACGTCCACGCCTCGCTATTGCCGCGCTGGCGTGGCGCTGCGCCGATACATCGCGCAGTAGAGGCTGGTGATACAGAGACAGGGATCACCATCATGCAAATGGATGCGGGTTTGGATACGGGCGATATGTTGTTACAAGCGGCCCTGCCCATCGCGCCGCACCATGACACGGCGACGCTGCACGATGCGTTAGCAAGCCTCGGTGCGACGCTACTGGTGGACGCCTTAAGACGGCAGTTGGCCGGCGAACTCGTGCCAACGGTTCAGCCCACCGAAGGCGTAACCTACGCACACAAAATTGAGAAGCAGGAGGCCGCAATCGACTGGACGCAACCGGCTGATGCGCTGCGGCGTCAGGTCAAGGCCTTTAACCCGTTTCCGGGTGCGACGGGCCAATGGTCGGGTAGCCCGTCAGGCGAGCTACTGAAAATATGGGATGCCGAAACCGTGCACCTGCCGGTCACTGGCGCGCTAAGCCATGCCCTCGCGGGGACGGTGGTGGGCGTGAGTGATCAGGGCCTGGATATCCGCTGCGGAGACACGCCAGCGGATGGGCAGCTACCGGTCTTGCGTCTAACTGTGTTGCAGCGCGCCGGGGGCAAGCGCTTGCCTGTCGCCGTTTTGCTAAACGGCTTCACGGTACACATCGGAGAGACCTTTTTGGTGTCGGCGGGAGAGCCGTCGTGAGCATCTGGCGCGACGTGAAGCGCGAAGCGACGAACCCGGCCTTCACGGAAGGGGTTCGCGATATGTTGCCTGTCACGCCGGGCATTGCCGCGTGGGGTATCACCACGGGTGTGGCGCTTGCCAACTCTGGTTTGAGCTTGGTAGAGGCCAGTGCCATGACCTTGTTTGTGTTTGCGGGTAGCTCGCAACTCGCCGCGACGCCACTGATCATGTCGGGCGCGCCGCTGTGGGTTGTTTGGCTCACCGCCCTGTGCGTGAACTTGCGCTTTGCGGTGTTCAGCGCGCATGTGCGCCCGTTCTTTATGCGCTTCCCTTTGTTGAGACGTACGGTGTATGCCTATCTCCTCACTGATACCTCCTACGTGGTGTTCATTAAGCGCTATCCGACGGTGCCAGAAACAGACGCCCAGCGCGCGCACATGGAGTCGTACTGGCGGGCGCTGGGCTTTGTGACGTGGGTTGCTTGGATGGGCAGTAGTTTCTTGGGGATTGCGTTGTCCAGCGTCATCCCATTGACGTGGGGTCTCAGCTTCGCAGGCATCTTGGCGCTGATGGGTATTTCTTGCTCCTTGGTGACCACCCGTTTACGGGCGTTGGCCGCAACTTTGTCTGGTACGGCGGCCGTGATGGCCTTTTCTATGCCGATGAAGCTCAATATCTTGGTCGCTGTTGGGGTCGCCGTTGCGATGAGCGTATTGATCGAAAAAAGTGGCCGTTCCGCGTATGCAGGTCAGGACGCGCTGGATGTGGACGCGGGTGATGCGGACAGGAGTGGGGGAGAAAAACGTGGCTGAATCCATGCAAGCGATTGGTGAAACCGACCCGTGGACCATGCTGGCCATTCTGGGCCTGACCGTTCTGACTGTGGTGACCCGCTCCTTCTTTCTCTGGTCTGAAGAAAAAATGCCGATTCCCGCCATGGTTTCAGCGTGGCTTGCATTACGCACCCGTCGCGGCGATGGCCGCGGTGATCGTGCCCGAAATCGTGATGCAAAATGGCGCGCTCATCAGCACCTGGCAGGACGCGCGTTTATACGGTGCGGCCGCCGGCTTGCTGTGGTTCTTTACCCGCGGTGGCGTGTGGGAACCATTGTGTGTGGGATGTGTGTTTACCTACCCCTGCACTTGTTGATGGCTTGGTAAGCGGTAAACCAAGCCCACGCCCCAACCCAGCATAGCCACGCGGTCCAAGCGGTGTGGCTAGGGTAGTGCGCGCCGCGTAAGGTTTGCGCGGTACCAAATAGGATGCCGGTGATCACAATCGCCCAGACAAGTTGGCGGCCTAAGCGCCTGTGCGCGGGGTCTGCTGCGGTCAACCAAACCGGAGTGAGCGCCAAAAAGGCAAATGCGCTAGACGCGTGCCCTCCGGGAAAGCAGCGACCGCCCCCGCCGTCCGTCATACCAAACGCCCAGTGCGATACGTAGGTGGCGGGCCCGCCAAATGCCTGAAGGTCCTAGGGGCAACTGGTGGTGCTCACTGCCTTCAGGCCACTGATCAGCGCTAGGCACATCAGGACGCCCAGCAGCCACACGCTTCGCTGCTTCCGTGTGCCGATCACAGGGTGGCTGCGGGCTGGCCAGGCCAAGGCCAGTACCCACAGTGTCAGATACAGGGCGATCGCCACATTGCGCCCGCCTATGTGCAGGAGGTTCTCTAGCCAGAAGTTCATGCGCAGAGGAAACCCGTTAGGCGATCCCACGTGCTGCATGATCAGCAGGTCGAGGTCGCTCGCATCCCACAGCAGCAGCGCGAGCGCGGTGGCGGCCATTGCACGCCATGGCCAAGCGCCAAGGCTGAAGCGTGTCGCGTTAATTGGGCGCAGAAGTGGTGGCATAGAAGTCGGTGCGTAAAGGTGGGAACGCTGGGTGCCAAGTGTCAAGTACGTGTATCGGTGACCGCAGCAAACTATCTTAAACCGGTGTGGGTGCCGCCGTAACGGCGGCCGCATCCAAAGCCCATATACTTGGATCGGTTAACCCCACTGAAACCGCGACAGCGCACCCCACACCCATGACAACCCCATCC
>JGI20154J14316_10001773_pt1 | contig 18827 bp, 19 predicted proteins | sample COG_04_FD_14316 | JGI IMG/M metagenome (IMG submission 14316) | reverse complement strand
GTACTCCTGCCATTCGACCCGCTCCCGTTTGGTTGTAGGGTCTCGGTGAGGTCCAAAGGGCGCTGGTTGTGCAAGTCGACGAATCAATCCAAACAATTCGGCGCAGAGTTTTGTTCTCCACTCCGGCTTCACACACTGGCTTGCGTGTGCTGCACACCCTAGTTGAAACACAACCCCGACAAAGGCGAATCGGTCAATGAGGCCCACATGTCGCAATTGCAGTCTGCGTTTGGTCAATGCTTTTTTCACAGTGGCCAATGCCAAAAAAATAGGTGGGTACCAGGGGCACAGCACGCGTCCAAATCGACCATCAAAGTCCACTGTCCCAAATAGGGACGCAAGTCCAAAATCATTCAATTTGAACCGGTGGGATTCGTCGTCGCTCAAAATATTGTTGAGTTTGATGTCCCCATGGCACACCCGATCGCACGCGAGTAAATGGCCAGAGAGGATGAGATCCACAAGTACCCATCCAATTGCCGCCTTGATGTGTGCAAATGTCGCAGGGTTATGAGCATCTCGCATCGCGAGGTCAATGGCGTTGGAGTGGTTCACCGGGGTCAATCGCCGCGTGGCGACAACCCACAACTCTGGGTTTCGCAGGATGCGCGCACAATGCGGGTTGGATCCATGGCACTGGACCAAGTGGGCAAGGTCGGCGGGTCCCAGCACGCTGGCTCGACTTGCAGAAGGTGGAAGTGCAAAGCAGTACGCCTTTAAATAGCGCCGCTCGAACGGTGTCCAAGTCTCCAAGGTGCGAAGGGTCATGTGGTGCAAAATTTGATGACTTCGTTGCAGTTCCTCTTGCGTGGTGACCAACAACACTTCTGTGTCGGTGGCGGTAACACGCCCCACTTTACCATGTCTGCCCCACAGCACGATTTTGGATGTGCCCACATCCATAATCCAAACTGAATTGTTTGGATTGTTCAAGTGTCTGGACGGGTCAATGAGCGGTCACTTATAGAATACGTTCACAATATCAGACGGCTGTACACGTCTTATATTGAGAAGGTTTGATTGCTTCATTTCCTGCTCAAAGTACGCCACACCCAAAAAAGACCATTCGATTATCGCTCTATTTCATTTCCACAATGGGTGCATCCAAATCCAAGTCGTTCCACCCATGGACCTTTGCAATTGTCATTGACGGCATCCAACAATATACTGTCAATCGTGCAAAAACATAGGTCCAGGCAGCGGCGATCAATGGCTTCCCCGCAACCCAATGCATTGGTCTTTTGGCATTGTACAACGGCGAACTGAGGCCAATTCGCACCGCGCAGGAGTATGATGCATCACGGGGAAACACCGCACTTTTTTTCCAGCGCAAAAACGTCGCAAAACTGAACTTCAAGATGGGCACACACACCTTTCCCGAAACCGACACGCGAAACGTAGATGCGGCGACGATCGATGAATTAATCATGGGTCGCATGAATCCTGGCTATGATGACAGGCGCGACAATATGCCATCCGAGCAAACGCGGGTGTATTGGTACGAAGCGTGGCATACATCAACGTGTGGGGTATCTAATCAGATACACCGTCTTCCATCCAATCAGCTTGACGCGATTCCCGCGAATGCGCAATCCGTGATTGTGTCTGGATCGGATCCCCTGGACGTCAAGGTCTATTTCAATTCACATCCACTCGCGTATGCTGCCCCCAGTCGCCTCCTGGTCACCCTTCAATGCGTGGACGGTGATTTGGTGGAGGACATCGTCGCGCGCGCCGAAAAACACTTGGGGTACACACCCGGGGCATTGCAGCTACACGCGTCCAACAAAAATCCGTACCGTGTATTCAAGTGCCACAGTAGTACTAGAAGTTCATGTGTGGTTATGAGCCCTTCCAATAACTAAGTCTTTACAGTGAAAAATAGAATATGGCAGTACTTTTTGAATTGGTGAACGAATCCCACAAATTAGTCAGTTCATTGCACATGCTCCACAAGTGTTGGTGCAGAAGCCGTCATTGCCATCAACATGCCCAATGCCGATTCGCAGTGGAGGCCATTCACTTCCAGTTTCTTAAAAGAATGTGTCGACCGTCCACATAATGAAGTTAACTTTCTTGGGCAGCGGTCTTATATTTAGAAGGTTTGATTGATTCATCCACCACCCAAATTACGCCACACCCAAAAAAGACCATTCAATTATCGCTCTCTTTCATTTTCACGATGGGTGCATCCAAGTCTCATGACGCCTTGCCACTGCTTCGGACATTCTCGGTCGTCACTGATGGCGTTTTCCACTTCACCGCCCACCACTCAAAAACATGGGCCAAGACAGCGTTAGCAAATGGTCTCTCCGCCGCGCACTGTGTGGGTCTTCTCCATGCACATGACGGCAAATTGCATCCAATTCGCACGGCGCAGGAATATGATGCACTGCGGCAACATGCGTTTGTCTTTTTCCAGCGCAACAGCGTCGCAACACTGCCCCTCCTACTGGGCAACCACACCTTTTCTCGGTCGCACGCGGACAGTTCAGATGGTGTGATGACGACCATTGATGAATTGATGATGGGCCGCACGGGTTCCGACCCTCATATGCGCGAACAAATGACCTCGGAAGAGCAGTTGCTTTATTGGTACGAAGCGTGGCCCATCGGTTTTGGGGACATCGCTCAAATACATCCCCTCCCATCCAACAAACTTGCGGAGATTCCACTGAATGCGACATCCGTGATTGTGTCCGGATCGGACCCGATCACCGTTGAAGTTCATTTCTACCAAACTCGAGCCCGGCTTGATTCCGGCCGCGTCCTACTCACTCTTCAATGTACTGACGGCGATTTGACGAAGGACATCATTGCGCGTGTCGAAACGCGCATGGGGTACAGTTCGGGTGATTTGGAGTTGCATTCGTCCAACACCAATCCGTGCCGTGTGTTCAAACCCTATGGCGGCATTGTCTCGCGTGTGTGTGTGTGCCCTTCTACCGATTAAACCCTTTACAGCGAAACAGAATCGGCTGTGGCAATTGGAGTCGGAGCAGGTGGCGCACAGCACATTGAAAATGGGCCGCAGCACTCTTTAAATTGTTGAATCAACCCTTTGAAATCAAATTGACCGGTTGCCATATCCACTGCGTAATCAATAAGTGTTGGTGCAAAGGTGTCAATGGCCATCAACACTGCCTCACGATCATTGTCACTGATCTGTGTCGATTCACGATTCACAATCTCTTTGACGACTGCCAACACCATTTCCTTTTTCGTCTGCCCGTCGCCTCGAAAGAATGTGTTGGCTGCCTGCATGATCGCCATAATGCCCATAATGATGTTGGACGCAGTCACGACCCGATGCGTGAACCATTGGTCCGCCGCTGCGGCAATTTGTGCGACAACCTGTGCATAATCTTGGTCCCCGGGAATTGCTTCTTGTGTGTCTCGTGCCGTGATACCATTCTTTGGTTTAAATTGGTAGTGTTGCTTGTTCGCACGGATGCCGGCGGTCACCCAACTGTCTGCCATCTTTGTAATTGCGAGTTGCACACTCGGGCGCGATTTGATGGGCAATGTGTGATCCTCCAATACATCGTCAAGCGTATTTAGGACAAGTGTTTTCTTCTCTAATCCAGGGAGTTCTGGAAAATCAGTGGCGGCCTCCCGCATGAGATACTGAATGAACCAAAGGAGATTGCGCTCGCGCAGCGTGCGGGCCTGAATCCATTGAACTGCTTTGGTGGAATACTGGGTTTCACGACTCATTTAGACAAGAGTGGATTTAATGTAGTGATCTTTTTTAGCGATGCTTGGAACTTTAACGCGTCCCTATTTTGGTGATGGATCAAAAATACAATCCTATGATAAATCGAATACTTGTAATTACGCCACTCATCATAATTAGTGACATCGAGAATGTGGCATTTGGTGACAACCATTCAAGTGGCCAACTCGGGAATTGGATGGATCCTGTGGATGAAGTCCAAAGCCAAATCAGCATACGAATTGATGAATCGGGGTCGACAGGAGACGTCCATCCGGACACACGAGACATGGTATTGGGTGGAAAGCGAAAAGCCGGATGCCTTTCCCTTACTCCAACCCACACCCACTCCCTCTCCACCACACGATTAACCTACCCGAATTTTAACGCGTCGCCGTCCTCCTGGAAACCACAGTGGATGGCATTTTACAGGATTTGTCGCGCACGTGCCGAATACATCCAACGTCTTTGGAACCAGCAACCCACGCACTTTCTCACCTGCCTCCGACGCAGTGAGGTACAATGGCGCACGTCCACCGCACTCTGCGCCGGTCCGCAGGTTCCTCTGCGCTCCGTTAAACTGTTTTTTCGTCCACTCCACCCTGTAAGTTGCGAAATGATGGTACAGGGGACTCAAACCCATGGTCAAATTGAAGGGGTTGAATGTGTGAGTACTCAACCACTTTTGCGTATTCATTTTTCATATCCTTCTCCTTGGCGTCGCGAAGAACTGTGGCAATTGAAAGTGTCAATGATTCGCAGTCTCCCAACGCTGGCTCAAAACAAATATTTAATCCAACTCATTTGGGGTTATGTATTTCCAAATAAAAAATCCGGTCAGGGGTTTGAATTTGTGAGTCGGTTAATGCGATTTGGCCCAGGTGCACATCGCACCCCCCGTCAATGCCGCCCCCGGCCCTGGAACTTTACAGGCGTGTATGAGGCAATTGAGACGACAACCTGCATCAATACAGTTCATTTTATGACCAAATCTGCACGACGGGATCGGACAATCAATCATATTCGAATCACAAACGGGTCCTTAGATGACTTTTAAACGTCTTATATTGCGACATGTTGCACTTGTACACGATGCTGTTTATTTTGATCTCATCCAATTGTGGCATAAATACAATGGCATCCTCCCAGATCCTTTCCAGTCTTTTGGGGCAGTGGCTTGCACTCTACAATGTACGCATGGCACATTGTGTCGCACAGTTCCTTGATGTCAAGGGCGAATCGCATGGATCGCTCAAGAAATCCATCACATTTGTCACGCCATCCGGTGAATTCGTGAAAATGGTCACAATTGATCGGACAACTCGTGTGTCTGAAATTGTGCCACTGGGCCATTGCATGTGTCGCATGGGTCAATTTGATGTTGCCTTAGAGGGTCTTGTGTGGGATCTTGGCGGAGAATTCACGTTGTGCCCGATCCTCTTTCAAGGAATCCAACTCTCCAATTTGACATCATTTAGTCAATACCAAAGAATGGCATCCAATCCAGTTAAACCATTACTCGCAATATACGGCGGTCATCATCTCTATATGTGGAATCCCGTTACAAGTGAATGTTCCATGCGGGTGGCCTCGGTTGCATTTGGCCGTGTGACTATTCAGTGGAGTCCATGCGGCAAGTTTCTTGCAGTGATTCAACGCTTCCAGGTTTCAATTCTTGAAATTACGGATACAAGTGCCACCAAAGTATTTTCAACCTATGTGGGTGTTGAAATTGACTGGAATGCAGATGGGACTCAATTTGCCATTGGAACTGCAAACAACGGCGTCGACATTTATTCGATGCATACATTGCAACGCATTATTCGATTCCGACACTCAATGAATTGTTTATCGAGTACTGAGGTCATTTGGATGAGCCACTCGAATTTAGCCACATTCACGACTAGTGGTCTCTCTATTTGGGACACTGAGACCGGAGTATTGGCTCAAGGAATTCAAATCAACGGTTTTATTACCGCGGTACATTGGCATCCTAAAAGGAACCGGATAATCGTGGGATTGAATGAACAATCAAATGGGGCGGATGTCGTTCGTGTATGGGACATGACCACTTGGATCGAACAAACTCCTCTGACTCTGGAAGGCGATTCTATTATTTCCTCGAATTTGGATCCCAACAACAAATACTTCATTACGTCAAACCATGTGTGGGATGTGGACACTGGAAAGTGCTTTATCCAACATACAGACATGCTCAGTGCCCGGTGGAATCAAGCTGGCACCGCGTTAGCTGTCAATGGACGTGGCGGCGTTACAGTCTACCAAACAGCCACAGGAACTCGCATTACAACTATATCAAATCACACATTATTGTGTTGGAATCAGGAACGACTACTTACACGGGAACATGTGCACTGTACATTAGCTGTGTGGCGGTAAATTAAACTTGGGTGGCACAGGTCGGATATTGCTTTTTTGTACAATATGTATTCATGAACCTTCTGGGTAAATCAAAATTACGATGACAATGGCATCCTCCCAGATTCTTTCCAGTCTTTTGCGACAATGGCTTTCACGGTACAATGTGCGCATGGCGCATTGTGTCGCACGATTCCTTGATGTCAAGGGCGAATCGCATGGATTGCTCAAAAAATCCATCACGCTTGTCACGCCATCCGGTGAATTCGTGAAAATAGTCATAATTGACCCGACGACTCGTGTGTCTGAAATTGTGCCACTGGGTTATTGCGTGTGTCGCATGGGTCAATTTGATGTTGCCTTAGAGGGTCTTGTGTGGGATCTTGGCGGAGAGCTCGTGGTGCATCCCAAGTCTTTTCAAGGTATTTGTGTCCACACGACCCAATTTCCCGGGTACTGCCTGGCTATGCCGAACCGCGTCCAACCAGTGGTCGCAGTTGTGAACGACAAGCGTCAACTTCATTTATGGAATACCGAGACAAACGACATACGCCATCAGGTTCGCCGATTCAATCGAAGCCATCGCACAGCGCTCCGATGGAGCCCATGTGGGCAATTTATATCACTCATTTCGGTTGGTCATCTCACCATCTATGAGATCACTCATTTTACACGGGTATTTCATCGTGACAACTGTCGCGACTGTGATTGGAGTTTAACAGGATCTCAATTTGCCATTGCATTTGAAAATGGACTACTCAGCATTTTTTCAACCAGCACTTTCAAACGCCTGCAAACACTGTGGGACCTACGCAAGTTGGAGGGCTATCCCGATTGCATTGAAGTCTCTCAAGTGATTTGGGTCGATGAATCGACTGTGGCGGTAACGACGTATTTCCATGATCTCATTATATGGGAGACATCAACCGGGAACTACACCCGAACAATTAGTGCCCCGCGTGGGTACCGTATGTTCCAATTACAATGGCATCCATCCACGCGACAGTTATTTGTCGGCTACAACCCCTCCGAGTTCGCGACCACGCAAGGCATGGCGCCATTGGTTCACATCTGGGAGATCAAGACATGGACTCAGCAACCCTCTTTGGAGATTGGTGAGGATACCCTCATTCCCTCGAATTTAGATCCCAACAACCAATATTATATTACGAATCAAAATGTGTGGGACGTGGACACTCGGACATCTTTTTTGATGCATCCTTCGATGTGCTGTGCGCGATGGAATTCCTGTGGTAGCATACTGGCGGTTGGCGAAACTACGAGTGTTTCAGTCTACAATATCCACACCCGAACCCTCCTTGCAACACTTTCCAACCAACAATTACTCCATTGGAATCGCAAGGGACTCATCACGCAGCTGGTTTCACAAAGCCACAAGGATACTCTGAATGTATGGAAGTAAATTAGACCATTCGCTCGACCATAGATCTTATATTTAAAAAACGTTGCACTTTATTTCGTGTGTCCATCCTTCATGCCACACCATGCATCCATGCATCCACTTTTTTGTTCAATCATTCACCGAGTCTTTATGGCAACGTCCACTTCCCCCACCGCCGAAGAGGTGGTTGATTTGACGGAATCGGACTACGTGGTGCCGGAGGACGTTGTGCGAGACAATGCGCGTAAAAATCGTGCAGCATATCAACGATTGACTATGGTGAAAGGTCGTGAATTGGTCCTGCGCATTTTGGCGTCCAATCTCATGCTCCACCGCAAATTTGATTTTACGTTCACCTCGTACCATTTGGATGCAATGGTTCAACGAAGCGGATCGACGGCGCCCTCCTGTTATCGGGCTGTGTGGCTGGCAGACGCAATATCTTGGATGATTGCCAACAAATTCATTCGGCGCCAGTACGACATTACAGGCACGGTGACATTGGCTATGTCGCCTCAACAAATTGGCGAGTTTGCCATGGCAATTGCGCACTGGACCCCGGCAAACCCATTGGAATCGAAACCCAGTTTGACCAGGAGTCAGCTGGCAGTCGCAATCATGCACGTGCGGGACTGTCACGAATTCAAGGATGGCATGTATGCCAGGGGGTGCATGGACCCCGATTTCGCGCAACCCGCCGCCGCCACCACCACCACGGTTCAAATGGGGCCGCCCAAGAGGCCTCCCCCTTCCTCCCCAACACCGCTCCCAAAGAAGCGTGCGGTACCGGAACCCGCCGTCGTGGCGCGTCGGACTCGGAATCACGCCACGGTTCCCCCAAAAACACCTTATGCCGCGCTGCGCTGGATGGCAGGGTACGTGTTGGGTCCCCTACTTCGCGCCAACCAGGACGTTGTCAAGGCATTGCCTGTGCGCATTGCCAATGAAACGGAGCTTCACAATTCGGCCATGCCGATGATTGTATTGACAACCATTGTCAACATGCTGCGGGCCCGGTATCCAAGTAAACCGACCGCCGACATTTTGAAATCGGTCCCCGACGCCTACGAAATGGTGGCGCGTACCTTTCAAGCGGTGTCGGCCGGTCGTTCGATTGCGGGTCCCATGCTGCCGATTCCAATGCAAGTGGCGTTGTTTGGCAAGTACACGGTCGTCAGTACTGGCAGCAAGGAGTCGACCCATGTACGAATTTGTACCCAAAAAATCCCGACGGGGGAGCGTACACGGCGCGTGTCTTTCAAGGCAGGATTTGATGTATGGGCCAAATACATGAACCAGTACTCCACTGTGCACCAAGCGATCCAGGATTTGTTTGATACCTTACAAGCCCACAAGGATCTGGAACCTACGGTTCAAAACTACGTGATGGTTCTGTCGCGCGAGGCGATGTGTTGGTTCTATGGTACTGTGCAGGATCTGGACCAAGCCACCAACTGTGTGACGATTCAATACACCAATGGAAAGTCACAGTCCATCCACCTCCTCAATGACGATGGCATCTTGCATACTCTCTGCGCAATTGCGTCTTAAACTAATTACTTGTTTGGTGGACGCGTGGCCTCAATCGTAGTAGTACCGTGATCCACGTACGATTCCAAGGATGGATCCGCAGATAGCTACCTCACTTTTTGGGTCCTTTGTTGGAACCATGATTGCTATGGGTACATACAAGGCGTTTCATTCCAACCAGAAAAGGTTGGAACAATTGGTTCGCGGAAACATTGAATTGACGCGTGTATTGAACGATCACGTCAACGCGCTGACCGCCACAATTCATCGCATGGAAGGGATGATGTTAGCAGCACCTCCATCCACGCACCACCCTGCCTTGCGTCTTCAAATTCCGCCCGACCCCTACGCCCTCCATCGGGATACCTCCGCAGTGGTGCCACCTGCGCCGCGTCACGCGCATTCGGCGAGTTGTACGAATCAAGTACCTGAATCGCATGCGCCATTGGGTGGTTTGCAAGTCGACCCATTGGCTCAGTTTTTCGCAGAGGCCGAGGCTGTGACAATGGACGAGTCAAGTACTTTTTCCTCGGGCACCGGCGAATACGAGGAATCCGAATATACTGCCCCCAAAAAAACTTGCCGGAAGGACGAGTCAAGTACTACACATGACGACACTGATGACGGTTTGAAGGAGTTTATACATCCGATAAATGCCACCAATGCGGAAAGTGCAACTACTCTTCCTCCTCCGCCTCCGCCTCCTCCATTTGGTGGGGTGCCCGATGCATCCAGTCCCCGTTCCGTGGTGGATGTGTGTGAACGCCCGACAACGACGGACCATGCCCTTCCCCTTACACCTCCATTGATTGAAATGCCAGATGATACCGCGAGTGTTAGTCATGCTACCGCGGAGTCGTTTACTAATTTCGTGACTGCTACAGTCGGCCAAGCACAGGCGGAAATTCAGAAACTCAACCAGATATTTCCGAACCCTATGGGACTCACCGTCACTGGGTTGGAGGCTCGCAACTGTAAACTCAAGACGATCCGGACTCGTTTGACAACGAACCTCCAGGATGGATTGCGGTATTATGACATTGATCCGGATGGTGGTGTTGAGTCGGACAATCCACAGTTCCAGGCAGCCATCCAAGTGTGTGTGTACATCGAGCTCTGTCACCGTCAATGTTGTCTTGATGAGCGGGAGTATGCGGCCCGTCAGTCTTCAAATGAGGGGGTGGGCACGAGTGAGGAGGACAGTGACGAATCCAATGCAACGCCTCGCTCACCAAACCGCGTGTCCCTGCGCCGGCGCATTGCGGAATGTGTCGCAGCCCATGAAAAGATTCCCGCGGATTTGATTCCGACAACGCTACAGTTGCACACAATCAAGTCTATTCTTGTGCCCGCCATTTAGTAATCGTCGTCTGTGTTAAATTCAACATCTTCGGTGGTTTGCGTTTCTTTATAGAGAGAGCGGTCCACGACTTTCGTGAACGTCCACAATTGTGGGGTTGTATTGTCAACTGGACACTCAATGCGGGCTACCGACACCTTCATGGTGCCCTCACTATCCACAATAGCTGAATCTGTATTGGCAGCAACTGTAAAGAAACATCCCGACACATCACACGTTTGAATAGTGCATCCACTCGCTTCGCAATCGATACCCGTTAAAATTAATGCATATTGCCCACCATCGCGCAGCGCTTTGGAAGTCGATGTTGTCAGACTGGTTGCACTATATTGTGACCCGGAGGTGGTGCTAAATCCAGGCACAGGATTGGTTGTGACGGATTGGCACGTGGCCGTTAAAAATGCACCATAATAGGGATGGGCGAGTTCAAAGGTTGTTTCGTCATCGGTTTCAAAGATCTGCCCTCTTGCTCCAGACAGTCCATGCGCAAATCGAAGCACCGCTGCTTGACTTTGGTCGCGTGTGAGATCCATCGTTTTTGCATTGTTGCGCACCCACCATGTGTTCCCACTTGGATCTTGATGGGAGAGGACAACCTCATCCCCATAGAAAAAGTTGGGGTTGATGTACCCGAATTGAATAATGAGTCCACCTAAAATGGCAATCAGCACAAGCCCAATGAAGACAAGAGCAATGATCAGGATTTGTTGATCTGTGAACATCACTTCCTCTTCACTCTTTATTGGACCAAGAGAATTTAGTTTGAAAATTAGTGACCCAACATTCATGCGTAAAATAAGGCGAATAATAAAGATTGCACCGCGGGCATTCGTGTACACGGGAGGGGGGTGGTGGAGAAGGTTCAAAGGACGCCTGTACTTGGGACATTGTTGTATACCCTTCCAGTTCTATGGCCTCTTCCAGGGTTTTGAGTTTATGACAATTTGGACACAATGGTTGCAAATTATCAAGATGGTTGGGATCACCCGGCACCAATTCAGGATATCGGGCTATTTTCCACAAAGGAATGATGTGATCACATTCCCATGTAGGCGGCAACATAATGCGGCATCCGGCACATTTGTATTGAAAACGATACATGACAAGTCGTTTCATCGTCTGTGTGACATTGCGAATTGTACGAGTTGGCGCAATCATCGTGTGTTTTCTGTATCAGTGGAAATAGACAAGGAGAAGTAGACGGCACTGTGACGCAATTTAATACACTGAATGAGTTTCCCAGAAATCACGTGCAATTGCAAATAATTTAGTGTGATACATTTGAAGCAAGGATACAAGATAGGGACGCGGTTGTGTGAATTGTCCACGGTTGAGTTGGAACACAATTGTATCAATCCACTGTGCATAGTCGAGGGCTTCTGGGGGGATTAAGTTGTGATAACTTGCCCAATCTGTGTGCATATCGTTTGTCCGATCGAAAAACATCAAATGGGCTTGAAAGGAATTGCAATACATTGCAGGACGACATTGTTTGAACCGGGCGCGTGGCATGGAGAGTGGATGGGGATTTTTATTTGCGGGTGTTTGGCTTTTATACTTTGGCCCACCAAAAAATACGAGTGGTGGCTTTGTGTGTGTGTGTGTGTGTGGTGAAGTGAGCTCAAACTTCAACTCGAAATTGGTCCACGTCAAATTTGTACACATTTGGGTCTTTAAATTCGGACTTGTGTGTTTGTAAGAATTGTTTGATTCGCATATCGTCAAGTGTTTGCAAGTTGATGTGGTGCGGCGCACCCATTCGATCAACTCCAACGCGTGGATCTATAAACACATGCATTTTTGTACGAATATCCGATACGGTTTGAGTATAAGAGTCCATTGTAAGTGCGGGGTGGGAGTGAAAGGACGTATCATCGCTCGATTCCACACTTATACGGTCGTACAATTGGCATTTGGTTGGGGGTGGTTGTGTAACTGTATCCTCGAGAATAACTTTAAAAGTCATTTCCATACTTCCGGGCTCTCCCGACACCAACTGTAGTTTCGTTCCAGGTAGAAACAACAATTCTAATTCGGATCCACGCGTTGATGCGAGCATCATATCGTAGTATTTTGCTCCGATTGGGACATGTATTTTAAGTATTGGGCCTGTTGGGATAAACGAAAATGACTTCATATCTTTTGTGAACCGCATAGCATATTCTTTACTTAAACTTGTCGACATGAACCCCGGCACTGTATAGACACCGTCAACAAGGTCGGATGCGTTTATTTTCGTACTTTTACCGCGCCACACCACAAGAGTCGGATCGTTGTTCACAGTACCATGTTCGTCGTTATTATCAACGAGTAATTTGATTGTGTTGACGACTTCTTTGCGTAATATTGTGTCTGACATATGTCTGAAGTACGATGTATTGTAGTCCGAGCGAATGCCGTCCAGTGCGCGCCGCAAATCGTCCTGACCCCATATGGACCTTGGGGTATAGTTCATACTTTTGTACTTTAGGTAGGCATTCATTGCTTCATCCCATCGGTTTGAATATCGCATCAACGCTACTTGGATTGCATCTGGGTGGTGCGATGGGCGCAGGACACCAATATCATCATATTGATATTTGGAGTTGGGTGCTTTAAATTGGTGTGGTGTGGATTGGTAGTACTCGACGATGTCATACATTGGAGCATTTCGTTCCTCGAGCTCCAGTCGGTAAATACCAAACTTATGCTCCTCTGCGCTGGATTGAAGACTGGCGATATCTGATTCATGTGCCACAACTCGGGTACCAAACAAAGTTCCAAGTTTCAAGAATTGTTTCGATGCAGGAAATTGGGGCCGTTGATGTAAAGGAATTAATGGCCTGTATGCACACGGTGCGTGTGGTTTTCTGTACAGAGATTGCGTCATTTTAGATGTAACCAGTATGAGAAACGCGTCATTTATTTTGTACGGTGAAATGTTCAACACATGTCCGGTTCGTAGAGCGTCACCCACTGACACAAATGTATTACTAGCGACATTGAGGACGTTTCCATGGACCGGTTTTTTGTGTTCACTACGCAATCGACGCATAGACGGAGATGCCGCCGCGTCCTCAAATTGCCGTTTTTGGACTGTAACATCCTCATCGGGCCATTCGGGGGGGTTTGGGATATGTGATTGGTCAATGTGTAATTGATGCCGAATGGGGCGAATTGCTCCAGGGCCCGATATATTCCTCATTAGAATCCCGGCCTTCCATTGAATAGCTTCGTGTAATTGATCCTCACCACGACGATCGTTATCCTCATCAAGTTGTGCTGGCGCAGGCGCGGGTTGATAATCTTCACTGTCGGAATCGTCATCAAGTTGCGCTGGCGCAGGCGCGGGTTGATAATCTTCACTGTCGGAATCGTCATCAAGTTGCGCTGGCGCAGGCGCGGGTTGATAATCTTCACTGTCAGAATCATCGGAATCCGTTTCGCCGCCAGTTAGGTGGTACAATCTTTTTTGAAAATTGCGCAAAGTGGCATTTCGCCCACCCCTCAAACAATTCATAATCCCGAATTAGAGATTCCAGCGACATTGTTTTACTATAGAAACATGTATTCGGCTTAACAACTCATGACTTCCGAAATTTCATTCGCAATATTGATGTCCGCCTCCACATGGATCAGGCGCGTGGCATAGAGAGAGAGAGAGAGAGAGTGGAGGAGGGTTGCTAGCGCTTTGCTTTTATACTTTGCCCCACCAAAAAAATATATACGGGGAACAAGGTAGCGATTACATATACAATGCAATTTGATCAATGTGTGCTTGCGTCAATTCCTCAAACTCTGGCGCGGGGGCATTGGGCGGAAGATCCTTACTCCATATGTCGTTCCACACGGCACGGTTGACGGAATCCATGGAGTGATCATTGTTCACATCTCCTAGTTCTTGTTGCGCCAAATGATTCATGAATAGTTGTATGCGTGTTCGGAACATCAAATCTGTCATGATCTCTAATTGAATTGTACGGAATGCAGCGACCTGTTTGTTTTTCGCAACTTGGCTGAATTGGCCAAGTAAGTCATGCACGAGTGGTTCCTGTGCAAGATTTGCGCCCAATTGGGCAGCCTGCTCCACTTCCTCGTCTGAAAGTATGTTTATCGCATTTAGCATGTCCGCCACCACATCGGCTTGACTGGGCACAGGTGCGGGTTCTCCATTTTCACCAGGAGGTCCTCTAAAATCAAGAAAGCAGTCGTCTAACCCATCACATTCTATGGTGGCCGCTTCGGCGCGCATTGCATCAAAATCGTAAGGGATGTCGCCACTACCAAGGCACTGACCATTTTCATGCATTTTCTCCATTAAATCAATAATTGGTACAATCATGTCCCGCGCACTGGGTGCTCCCTCCCCATTGGCCTGTCCTGCATTCACAGCTTGTTGCAGTGCATTTCCCATGACAGTTGTGTTTTATTGAGATGATTTATTTATTTACTGGAGTTGATTGTGAGAATATAAACGCGTTTGGAACTAGTGGCGGTCAACCAAACATTTATCATACAATGCACGCCATCCGCAACGGGCGCACCATTGCTGCTCCAACAAATCATACTCCTCGAGTGGATCTAAATTACGCCGTCTTTGAATAATGCCGCATTTTGGATGGATCGGTCGACGTGTGCGGATTGCGTGGCGTATAAGTGCACTGAGTATGGGGCGTTTCATCCTTTGTTTTACGAATGGCCCAGCACCAGTGACCTAAATCAACCTGTCAGAGAGCATGTAATTATTTTAATGGACTATGTATAAACCTATCGAACATCATGCCCTCCACTCCCATTGAATGTACACAGACCACAACTGGAACTCTTGCTCCAACATGCAGTTTAGAATTGACAAGTGATGTGATTCCGAGTGTTCAATACCAATGTAATGGGAATGGCATACCTGTGTTAAGTAGTGTCATGGTGCACGCAACCGATCCTGAATCGGGGATTCGTGCACCCTTCAAATTGGAACCAGGAAAAGGATGTCACGATATTTGTGACTATTCCGTTGGGGGATCTGGATTCCAAGTGCGGGACATCCAATTCACTGGGACGACTATTAAAGTGGGCGGCTCGGAATTGACGCCGGATCCGTTCATGTGCAAACCAGAAGGGACTTAAATACAATTATCAGCACCTGAAATGTTGTACTTGCTTAAATTAAGGACATTTCCGCACGGTGCAATGCCAAGTCGTGAGCATGCTCCGCAGCGATTTCCATGGGAGTCGTATTTTCGTTGCGCTTTCTTTTGACGGTCGCGTTGCGACTGGCGATATTGGTCGATCGACTCGCGCAACCGAGGGGTCCGCATCACGTGGCACATACCACACCATCCAAGGCACACCAACTACGAGTAGTACATTCACTCATACAAGGCCCGCAAGCAAAATACCAGAACTTATGACTATCCGGACCCATTTGGATCCGACGCACAGTGGTCGCTGCACGGACCTGCGTGTTTCACAAGGGCCGCATTGATACTAAAATGGTCACTACCATATCCACCCGCGTCGCAGTTGCACACGTATTCCGAACAAAAATTGCAGAAACGTGGGGGTGGGTGACGAGGCACAGTGTATACATGTTTCTGAAGTCATACTGAACTGGAAAGTTTCTCAATTCATCCACAATGCCCACCCACCCTTCAGTCTCAATGCAACCCAGTGAACTACAATATCAAGTCTGTAAATGTATAGAGAACTAGTTGTAATTAATCTGTGGATTGGTCTGGATTGGCGAAGTCCAACTTTCTCAAGACTGTACGAACTCCACAGGGTGATAAATAGCGTTTGTTGCCACAGTGTTGAATCCATTGGCGTAGCGCCGCCATCGACTGTGTACCGATTGTATCGGGTGATACACTATATTTCATTTTACTCACCCAGGTCAAATCGTTGTAGCACTTTGGACACACACCAAGCGCAGTATTTTGGTGTGTGACCGCTACATGGACTCCGTCATAGGCCAGTTCAAGACATTCAAAGCAGCATACATATCTGGACAGTGTCAAAGTTCTCTTGGGTTGAAGTGTACGCCGTTTCAGATATGCGTCGCGGGCCAGTGCACGATCCGCGACAGACAATTTGGCATCGCAATTCAATGTACAATGGGGATGGTTTCCCACAACACATTCGCCAGGAATGCAATGTATATAGCAGCACCGCATTGTTTAAACAAACGAGTGGTTGGTGTTCGCCTCTTTGAATTTAATCACACTGTTCAAAACCCGGACGCCCTGAACTGTCTCCTGTCTGTGGCCTCAATCCCAATATCGGATCTGTGAGATGGTGTTGCAATTGATTCCCCTTCATTCTGTGGCCGACTGTAGGGCGTTTCAACGCCAATCCTTTATGTATAGTTTTTTGTTGTTTCACGGACCTACATGCAAGCCATGCCAGCGGCTGAAATTGCCCTTATTTATGGAATTGGCTCAACACCCAACCCACACAATCGTAATTGGCACAATTGATGCACAAGCCTACCCCGCCCTTCGGGCTGCGTTTGGGTCCCCAAAACTTCCAACGATTTTACGCACCGATGAAATGGCGCAGCTCCAAAGTTCGGACATGGCGACTGTGCGGGATTTTTTGGCCCGGGAATTGAAGCTTAAACTACCCACCACCTTGTTCAACCCAACTGTGGATTTTTAACTTACTTTACGTTTACGTTTGCGTGGTTTCTTGCGCTTTTTACGCAGCACTTCTTCTAATTGATGGATTCGCCACAATCCTTGTAAAAAGGAATCGGCATAATCATCTTTCTTTTTTGTGCCTAAAAAGACAATCATTTGACTCTCTGTAGCATGCTCAGGTCCAATTTTACGGACACATTGAATTGCGCGTTTTTTGTGATAGGCATATCGCTTGTTGGACGCTTTGGGTGTACTTGGCACAGGGTCACAGAGTTGGTCGTCGGCCCGCAAACGATCGCGTATGATGTTGAGTTTTAGTTTGGGACTCACAATCGCTGCACAGATCCCATATTTGGTCAGGAACCATGTTTTGAGTGCATGTTGAAGGGAGCACATTTTATTGTTGGCAAACTTCCCACGTCCGGCGGGTTGCAATTCAATCGCTACATGGGTCACATGGTCAAAAATACTTGAGTACGAGTCCAGTGCTGGAATCATTGCCTCCACGTGTTGGTCCACGGTGCGTTTGTTGGAATTGGTTTCACGCCCAGTTGCCACTTCTTCGGGGCGAAAAATATCAATCAGGAACCAATGGAGGACTTGTTTGGTTTCCATGTCAAGCACACACACTGCTAAATTTTTGGCTCCCATGTCAAAACTAGCTAAGATTCCATTCACTTCGTCGTCGTCGTCGTCATTGTCGCCAATGCTATTCATTGTGTGCGGGTGGGAGGGATCTGTTTTGCCTAACCCTGTGACATTTGTGAATACCCCTTTCAACGCAGTGTTCGTCTTCTCCACAATGGCGGCAATGGCTCAGGACAGTCCTCGGAATTTTGCCTATAACTGTGATTGGCGTGTGATGGACGACACCGGGATCCCCGTCACTGGATGGTTGGGCGTGGAAAGTTTGTTCGAGTCCACACCCCAAGAATACGTCCATGATCCGCGTGATTTGTCTATACCGCCACCTCCCTCGTGGAATCTACAATTTTGTGCACCCATCTTTCCTGCGAGGGCGCAGGATCCTGTGAACTCAGACCCACATCGGGAAGGAGGGTTCTTTCCCAATTTACATCCAACGGATTTTGCAGCCATGTCAGGGCGTAGATAAAGTAACAAGACGTGGCAAAAAGGGTCGAAGTGTATCATACAAGATAATTTCACCAAGGTTCAGGCCACACATGGGCACATATAGATTACCAGTCTTGGATCCCACTTCGCCCAAATAATCAGCCATCCATTTCTGTTTGCGCAGAATACTGAATAATTTGCGCCGGTTGACGCGCTGTGCGTAAAAGTGGGCCAACTTTTGTTGGAGAATCACTTCAAACTCCTGGGGATGCGTCCAATATGCAGGCATCTTCGTTTTTCCAAACAGTGCGTTTTTGAGTGTATACCACCAAAGGTATTTTTGAACCCGTCTTTTAGATCCTTCTTTTAGAATCAGTAGTTTACTGTTTGTTTGAACTGCGAGTCGTGTCCCACATGGATTCCATTTTACGCGTGACCCTGAGTAGTGGGCGGTGGTGGTGCACTCACCAATTTGGGTGCATTTAAATGTTCGTGTGTCCCATATTCGAGCTTGTTGACTATGTGACCCACTTGCCAATTGGACACCGTTTGGGTGCCAACTGACTGAACCTATTTTGGTTTGATGACTGCTTAAAGTCGTTGATCTTGGCAAATCTCCTGTAGCTTCAGTTGTCATGTCCCAAACACGCAGTGTGGTATATGATCCACTTGCAATCCAATTTCCCGACGGATGCCATGCAACGGAAAGCACCAAATCAGAATGACCTTGGAGAACATGAAGACATTTCCCTG
>JGI20154J14316_10001765_pt1 | contig 18858 bp, 13 predicted proteins | sample COG_04_FD_14316 | JGI IMG/M metagenome (IMG submission 14316) | reverse complement strand
CAAAAAATACAGCATTTTAGTGACAGTCATGACGACTATTATTTCATGCTTTCAAAAAACAAAGATTTTGATCATACATATAAATTATTAGTATTTGAATCAACTGTATGTAAGGTGGACCAATTGACTTGGACAGAATCCAAATCAAGTAAGGCTTGGAATGGAACAGGAAAATTTGTAGCTACTATAGGTAAGGCAATGAGTTCGCAACTGTGGACTACATTACCTCTTAATATGATTGCTCACAGTTTAGATATTGACTGTAGATAATCGCTCATTACACAAATCAACATATTTGTCGTTAATTTCAAAGGCAATGAAATTAATGTTTTCTTTTTTTGCTGCAACACATTCACTACCAGAACCAGCGAATGGAACTACCATAAGTGTTTCTTCCCCTGGTCCATTTCTAGACGCCTTAATTAATTTTTCACATAGAGCCAATGGTTTTTGCGTTGGATGATCAACACGCTCCTTTTTCCCTGCTCCTCCAGCAAGTGCTGAGATTTTAATAACATCGCGAGGAAGAGCTCCATTTTCATGTGCGTTATAGGTAGTTTCTTGTGTGCCATTGCTAAATCTACCCTTAGTTGCCTTTCTAACCTTGCCTGCAGCATTTTTTAAGAATGTGTCTGTATATGGTTCTCTTACATCGTCTCGGTTGAATACTGGTTTTTCCTTGTAACAGCATAAGATACTTTCATGGGTTCTTTGCCAAAATTTAAGCGAGGGTGTCACTTTATTTGTGTAGTGCCATACAATCCAGCGCACATTGATATTTATTCTAACGCGAATAAATGCCAAAATTTCGCTAAATCCATATATATACAAAGTACCATGTGGTTTTAGAATACGGATACATTCACTAATCCATTCATCACACCAAATTAAATATGCGTCCATTTCTTGTTTGTCGCTATTGTTCCCAAAATCCTTGCCTATATTATAGGGTGGGTCGCAAATTACAATATCAACGCTATCATCGTCTATTTTTTTCATACCTTCAATACAATCTTCATTCACAACTCGTTGCGTTTTACTGGATTGTTCTGTAGTAACTGTATTTTTTATATTTTCCATAATCACCTTTCCATCACCGGATGTATCTAGGGTATCCATAATAGTTTTTTCGTAAATTGTATTTGTGTCTGTCATTATAATTACTATTGATTTATAGTTTTTAATTAATTTCAACTTTATTTATAAAGAAAAATCAAAAATCAAAAATCAAAAATCAAAAATCAAAATAAATAAAGTTGAAATTAATAAATAGAAATGTTATTATACTATTATATACAATGTCAATTCCTACACGAATTACTATTTATCATTTAAAACATGTACTGCTTAATGCTAGTAATAAATCAATTACACCATTAGGAAGATGGTCGTCTCATGCGAATAAAAATCATGGTTTAATTGTAGACTATTCAAACGAAGACCATTGTGGAAGTTGTGGTGACTATATCAACAGTAAAAGATATAATGACACAAAAATACACAATATTAATAATAATAATAATAATAATATGAATGACTTGTATGAAATGGAATATTCCAGTATGATGGTAAATACTCCACATTAATATACGTGGGGTATTTACCGAATGGATTAGGTATATAAATTTAACGTCTATGTCTAGAGTTTCTTGAACGTTTGGATCTTCTTGATTGTTTAGAATTTGTAGATTTGTTTTTTTTTGTTTTGGGTTTTCTGCTAGCACGATATTTTTTACTGCGTTTATATTTCTTAGTAGACTTGCGGTTTTTATAATGTCCTTTTTTCTTATGTGTTACACCCCGTCTATTTCCACCAGACAAGCTATTTATTGTATCACAAAAATTTTCATTGATCTCACGAAACTTAGTATCATCACGAAAAGTATTATCATAAAATATTGCTTCACCTAAATCTATGAGTACTATATTATCCGAGTCATCTATCATTACATTCTCGTTATTTAAATCATTATGATAAAGACCTTTTTTTTTTAAACATTCATTTATCTCGTATAGACGTTCCTTTATCCTTGCGCATTCTTTTTTAGCTTCATCTTTCTTAAGATTACTATATTTATCTGTTACAGGTTTAGCTTCTACGTAACTCGTTTTAATATAAAAAATGAAGCCAGTTGGGACATCAGAGTTTAATACGTAGCCATAGCTTATTATTTTCGGCATGTTAAATCCACATTCTTCATGAACTTTATTAAATTCGTTATGATAGAATACTTCCTGTAAAATTTTTTTTAATACAATATCCGAATCAGATGAATATTCATAAATGAAACGTTTTGTAAAAGTAGATTTTCCAATATTATCATCACCAATATTATCATCATCACTGTCATTTTTATAATACGTTAACCTTATCGGTAAACCTAGATCAGTCCCAGGTTTCCGTACAAATTGTCGTTTTACTCTGCTAGGATTACCAATTACGCGACCGAATTTTTCTTCAATTTGTTTATCATCAATATTTGATACCGTTTTTAATAGGTCATTTAAATTTTCATCAATTGTATTAAAATTGTTATTATTTGGACTACCCTTTTCTGTTTCCTGACTACTAGCTCCTTCAGAATCAGTATTACCAAAATCATCATCATTCAGTAATAATGTAGGCGGACTCTTACTTCTATACGCCATATAATATATACTATATTGATAAATTATATTACGATTTTAATAGTTTAACGTTTAGAGCTTTTAGATGTTCTGTGTTTCTTATGTGATTTACCACGAGCCTTATTAGAACGTCTTTTATGTGTGCGTCGTTGTAAAGCAAATAATCCAAAAGGTACTAAAGCTTTTTGTAAAAATCCGCCCTTTTTGGAGGAACGAGAACGAGAACGAGAGTGTCTTCTTTTACGCATAGTTTTGGAACCACAGTGACACTTTTTGTGAGATTTTTTACACTTGCGACAATTGCGCTTTTTGCCACCAACTTGAGGTGTAGGTAATTTATTTAAGGCAACTTGATTTTCTACGTATGTTGTACCGCTAGTTGATTCAGTAGTATCAGCGTCGGGTGATTGTTGTGAATGGGTTGTCATTATACACTATCTGGATAAAATATTTTATTTAATAACATGATAAAATATTGTATTATTTATATTTTACAATTAACGTCTCTTTTTATGGTGACTAGAGTGTCTCTTTCTTCTCTTAGATGAACAACCTTTCATAGAACGCTTGGATTTGGAACGCTTAGATTTGGAACGCTTGGATTTAGTGTGACGACGTTTTCTACCTCCAGACATGGATTGATCAATAAAAGATGAAGCTGAAGAAGCTACGTCGGTAGCTTTACTAATTGCTGATGGTGCTGGTGCATTGGGCATTTGTGTACTATTAGTTTCAGTCATTATATACGAAATGGTTATATATTATTATTTCAAATACCAGTTTTTTAAATTGTTACGCAACAATAAATAAAATATGCCTAAAATTAATAGAAAACTGATGATAACAAATATCAACGATAAATATATATATGGGTATATTTCTTGAATAATAAGACCAATTAAGGGTTTAAAAAATTCCTTCATTTCATTTTTTACGTCTTCTCTTCCTAAAACAGCCAAACATTGTTCAATAATTTGTTCCTTCATTACTTTAACGTATAAAATAAATATAGATATTTTAGCGTGTTATTTTCCGCTATATTTTATCTATAATTTTTAATAATGGAACAAGAAATACACTTTACAGACAGTAATTTTGATTTTTCACAAATATCTATTTCCCAACCAATATCGGTTCAAGGTGGTGCTTATTTCACAAAAATTAAATGTAATACGGCTCCCCTCTATATTCAATTGCCCAAATGTTTTACGAAACAAGGCTTAAACGAAACGAATAAAAAGGCATATATTGATTTGATGTTTACGAATGACGACTACGAAGTCGTAGAATGGTTCGAACATTTAGAAGAAACTTTAGTAAATCTGATTTACGAAAAGAGAGAATTGTGGTTTCAAAATGAAATGGATAAGGAAGATATTGAAAATTTTTTCAACCCTGTATGTAGATCATTTAAAGGTGGTAAATTCCATTTAGTACGATTCAATGTTCCTAAAAATAAAACAATGAATTCACAATATCATTGTAATGTCTACGATGAAAATGAAAATGTCATACCTATTCAAGAATTGAATGAAACGCATGCTATTATACCGTGTTTAGAAGTCCAAGGCATTAAATTTTCAGCTAGAAATTTCCAATTAGAATTAGTAGGAAAACAAATTATGTTACTTAATAACAGGCCATTATTTAATTCTTGTATTATAAAACGTCGTCAAGATAATAATGGTATTACACCAACGCCTATAGAATCTCGTAAAGAAGATATAAAACCCAAAAATATATTACACGAGACGATAGATGGTGTTATAGGTGATACGGTAGATGATAATGTAGGTGATGATGTAGGCGATGATGTAGGTGATGATACAATTAAAGGATTACAGGCCAGCATTGTAAATACTTTAGCTAATAATGAAAATGAAAATGATAATGATAATGAAAATGAAAATGAAAATGAAAATGAAAATGAAAATGAAAATGATAATTCATTTATTAAATCAAATGAACAATTGGATAAGACAATATGTTTAGAAGAAACACAAAAAGAGACAGGTTTAGAAGATATTACAAATGATATAAATATTAGTGACGGTAAATCAAATATAAATTTAAAAAAACCGAATGAAGTTTATTATGAAATATATAGAATCGCAAAAGAGAAGGCAAAACAACACAAAAAAGCATCCATTACTCATTATTTAGAAGCAAAGAAAATCAAAAATACATATTTGTTGGATAGTTTAGACGATAGTGATCAATCAACTGAATTTGATAGCGATACAGATACGGATATTGATTCTGTTAAAAATGAAATAAACGAATTTATAGAAGAATTAAACTGATTCTTTAGAAAGGTTTAGAGTGAAAAAGCAAATTAATGTAAAATATGTTTCTATTTATGAAAAATATTTTATCCTTTATTTTATATAATGGACTTCTTAAAGAATTTGAAAAAACTTAAGGTTGAACATGTTGTTATTCTCTTAATCGGTGCTTTTGTATTATACTATTTAATTAGTTCTTATAGTAGCAATAAGGCTATGGGACCTGAGCAAATGTCAAGTCGTGATACACAAGCAATGTATAGCGCACAAAACGCACCCGGACTTCAACAAGCCAGTGCTGTTGAACCTTCTCAACCTATGGGACAAAACGAGACCTACGCTCCTGCTACAGGTATGTCCACATCAAGCCAAGGATTACCTCCTTCTTGTTCCCAAAAGACATCTACTGTCGATCCCAAGGAACTTTTACCTAATGATACTAATAGTCAATGGGCACAATTAAACCCTGCTGGCTCTGGTGATTTGGAAAATGTTAACCTTCTTCGCTCTGGTTATCACATGGGTATTGATACCATTGGAAATACATTGAGAAATGCTAATTTACAACTTCGTTCCGAGCCTGCCAATCCTCAAACCAATGTTGGTCCTTGGAATAACACAACAATTGCTCCCGACACTATGCGTGTTCCTCTTGAAATAGGTCAAGGTAAGCAATAAATATATTACGATGGAAAAATATAAATAACTAGTTACTATTGTAAACAATCAATAAATTATTATAATTTATATTATATTAATTTATTATAGATTAACAAATGAAGATACGTATCAATATGTTTGGGCTAATAATTATACTATTTCTTATTTTAATTGCTCTTAAAATGTATTCCGATTCAGATGAATTCAATCTTAGATGTATTGTATCAACTGTGGATGGGAAAAAATATTGTGTGAGAGAGAGAGAAAACATACAAAAAGCCTCCAATCTTTTAGCCAGAACAACTGAAAAACTAGGATATTTGGTTGAAAATGTTGGTCAACGATACCCTGGTCGTGAAAATGTAAATAGATTAGTAGAAAATTTCAACCCTACTACCATAAAAGAAACATTACCTACTAGTGAATACACAGCATATAGTGAAAATAAGGGAGAGAAATTAGCATTCTGTTTAAATAAAAAGAAAAAGGAAAATAATAACTTGATAGATTCCAACACACTTATGTTTGTAGCCATTCACGAAATTGCGCACATAATGACCCTAAGTGTAGGTCATTCTGAAGAATTTTGGAATAATTTTAAATTTCTTCTGGAAAACGCAGTAGAGTTGAAAATATATACACCAGTTGATTATAAAAAGGAGCCTGAGGGATATTGTGGTATGGATATTACGGATAATCCATATTATGATATGTAATTATTACCTACAGTAATTTATATATAAAATAATATGTTTATTTTATATACATGAGTGATATTTTCAAAGTAATATATTTAGACCAAACAAATAATAAAAATATGACCGTTTTTTTTGGGGATAAAGGTGAAATAGATGTTGGTGAATTGTTTACAGACGATAGAGATAATGCTTTATTTCAAGGATTATTTAGTAAAGACCAATTGGACATGATTGTAACAGAAAATATTGGTGTTACTTTCTCAAAACAAAAACTTTATATAGACGATACAATTGAAACTGTCAAAAAAAAGATGATTATTTCTTTTAATGAGGAAACCGTGTCTACACGTTCAGGAGAGAAAAATGTAGACGAGGTTTCTTTTGACGAAATGTATTTATTTTCAAAACAAATCCAAATGTTGGAAAATTCCCAAATATATGAACGTCTTACACAAAACGGAAAGTTAACATTAACCCAAGATGTTTTGTCCCAATTTCTCTCTAATATAAACAATATTAATATGGATGATATTTCAAAAAAAGATGTCTACTCATATGATGATATTATTGCGTTGGATTTAGCTACAACCTCTCAATTAGTAGATATACCTATTGGTCAACGATTTATAACTGGGGAAAATATATATAGATATACAATCAACCCGTATCGTTTAATTAGTTATGACAAACTACTTACTACAAACGCTGATAACTTAATTACAACTACAAACAAAGATTTATTACTCACTGATGGATTTTTATTAGAAAACACTATTTACTGTTGTTTAGCAAACGACGTATTTAAATACGTAGCCTCTAAAAATATATCACAGGCAACTACTAGTAAAGTATATTATCCTTTTTTAAATAATAAACAAATTATGAGTGAAAGTGACTTGCGTAATCAAAAATATGAATTGTTAGACGAGAACAAAAAAATACTTACCAAGAACTTCAAAAAGCAAGTAGATAATATCAGCTTGTTTCATAATATATATGAGAATAGAACAAGTGAATTGAAATATATTGAACAAGGAGTTCAAATGATGGAATTTACAATTAATCAAGACGTTGAATTTAATGTGCCTCTAGAGGTTATATTTAAGTTAATTCACAGTACCAAAAAAATTCCTCTCATTAAATATAACCCATCATCTAGACAGGAAAATATATATCGCATTTATTGTAATAAAACTGCGAAAAATGGTAAGAAAATACCCTATTTATCAAAACCAGTTGTCACAAAATTAGTGAAAACTCTTGGACAATCAAAACGGGTCTCTTATTATATGGAGTATACAGAAAATGGGAAAAAAACACCAATCATCATTGAATTTGATAGTTTTGCTAACGTCTATGTGAAAATTGATTTTAAAGAGACAAAGGCAATTTCCAATATAGAACAAATTATTATCAAAACCGTAAATCCAGTTATAGAAGTTATTCAAAAACATTTAAAATCCAGTGGTTATGACATGAAATCGTTCCAAAGTTTTTATGATAAAAATATTGAAATTAGCAATATGCGTTATTATTCCTATATTTCCATTGATAAAAATATAAACGTAAACAATTTATTAGGTTGCGTTTCAAGTGTATTTAATGTTCTCGTTGGAGAATTAAAAAAGGGCATTGTCATGCGATACAAACGTGTTTCTAATTTTAATGAAATGGATAGTCAAGAAGCATTTATTGTTGAATTAATGAATAGAGCAAACCAAGATGAGGATATTGTAAAATTATTAATGGATAATTTTGATCTTAGTGAAAATGAAGCACAGTTAAAAATAGCGGATATATTAAATAATTTACAAGTAGTCCAATCATTAAATAAAAAACGGCGATTAAAAATAAAAAATAATCCAGGATTTCTAACCAAAATAACACAAGATGCTTTTAAACAAAATATCACAATTGAAATGGAAAATATTAATAATATATTTTACATATCAGAAATTCCTATTTATATAGATTCTTTAATCCGCATGACACAATCGCCTGAAACAACCAATGTTGATATATCTACTATTGATGGATTATGTAAAACACATAAAGTAGAAGATCATGAAGAGATTGATGAAATAATTGCTCCTTCTGAAAAGAAGTTAACCGAAAATATACCTATAGCCATAAATGATGATACATTAACAGTTGGTGAGCAAGCTTCCAAAGTAGTGGATAGATCAGTAAATGTTTTAGATTTTTTATTTGATGACGATGATGATGACGACGATGATGACGATGATGACGATGATGACGATGAGGAAGGTATTGATGTAGAACCATATATGAGTGATGGAGCTGATGGTGAAGGCATAGACATAGATGTAGATATGGATGATGGAGACGACGATGAAGATGAAGGCATAGACATAGATGTAGATATGGATGATGGAGACGACGATGAAGATGAAGGTATTGAGGTAGAATTATCAGGAGGCATGAATGACGAAAAGAGTGATTCTAATGTAAAAAATGTAAAAAAACTTACGAAATTAGTAGTACGCGACGAAGAAGATGTTTTACAAAAAGATATTACAGGTATGCCTATAGCAGATCCTAATCCATTTTTTAAGGCAATGCATGATAAAGAACCGACCTTATTTTTAACTGAATCTGATGGCAAATATAGTGCGTATTCGCGCGTATGTCCTTGGAATAAACGCCGTCAACCAGTGATTTTAACCGACGACGAAAAGGAAAAAATAGACAAGGAACACCCTGGTTCATACGATCAAGCTATGAAATATGGTTCTGACCCCGATAAACAATATTGGTATATTTGTCCAAGATACTGGGATTTAAAGAACAATACTAGTTTAACAGACGAAGAGGTAAAAAGTGGTAAACATGGGGAGATAATTCCTCAAAAATCAAAAAAAGTACCAGCGGGGAAAAATATCTGGGAATTTACAGATCCTACATATCATAACGACAATGATGGTAATTATGTCAATTTAAATCCTGGATTCCTAAAAAAAGATGTACATCCAGACGGTGCATGCGTGCCATGTTGTTTTAAGTCATGGGACAAACCTGCTCAAATTAAAAGAAGAGCCGAATGTAATAATGATAATATACGTAATGATAAAACTAGTGATCATGACGATGATTCTGAAAATGAAAATGAAAATGAAAATGAAAATGAAAACGGTAAACCAGAAAATATAGATATAGCCAGTCGTGGAAAAATAGCACATAAGCCAGACGTAGATGAATATATCAAGGGTCCTGATAAATATCCACTAGAAGAAAACAGATTCGGTTATTTACCATTTATTGTACAAAAATTTATAAATACAGATAATAAAAAATGTCAAGTGAGTAATATAAATAAAAATTTGAAAAAACAACAACCGTGCTATTTAAGGAAAGGAGTAGAGAACAGCAAAAATAAATCATTTATCTCTTGTATATCTGATATTTATGCTGAAAAGAACGATAATAAAACACTTACACTTACGGAGTTTATTAATGATAAAATAATTCCACTTTTAACCCCTGACAATTTTGTCAGTCTTCAAAATGGTTCTTTAATAACTGAATTTCAAAGTGCGAATTTAAATGAGGTAGATATGGAATATGATGAACAAATGAAGGAATCCCGTATTTATTTACAATTAAAAGATAGTGACCCAATTCATTTGAAAAAAATAGCAAGTGCTATACAAAATTTCACGACATATTTAAAATCCAAGGATAGTCGTATTGATTATACTTACCTATGGGATTTAATATGCCAACCAAATAAACTATTATTTAATAAAGGTATAAACCTGGTTATTCTTAATTTGCCACTAGACGATATTACCTCTAATATTAATATAATATGTCCTACAAATTATTATTCAATATCTAAATATGACCCTAAGAAAGATACAGTATTTATTATTCAAAAATATGAATATTTTGAGCCTATCTATATTGTTATTGATCAATCAAAAACAAACAATGTTAGCCTAGCAACTACAAAATTATATACACCCGAATTAATCTCCAAAGTTCCTCAATTGAAGGCACTTACAAATACAATTCAAGATATATACAAATCTATGTGTAAGCCATTATTAAGTATGCCCCATAGTTATAAACATAAAGAAATCCGTTTTAAGCGAAATCTTACGCTTCAACAATCCATTGACATTTTAAATAAATATGAATTTACCATCAATAGTTTAGTCGTAAACTACGATAATAAAGTTATTGGATTAAATATAAGCAAAGTATCTAGTTCTAGTTCTAGTTCTAGTTCTATGTCCGGATTTATTCCTTGTTTTCCATCGGGAATAATAACCTCTTATGATTTAGTTGATTTGGACAATGAAGAGGAACAGAAGACTTTGGAAGAAACATTACAATTTTTAAAGACTGTTAGTGATGTAACTAGTGGAGAGATATTATGTAAACCAGTTGTAAAAATTCTAGAAGATAAATTAGTAGTTGGATTATTAACCGAAACGAATCAATTTATTCCTCTAATAGAACCAGAACAAGATAATGATCAAAGTATAAAACATAGCATTGATGATGAAAACTTTTATCAAGTAGATAAAATAACACAAACAAGTAATAAAATTGATACAGAACGTGAAAAGTATGTCCGAAAAATAAAATTGGAAACCGAACTGTATAATGCGTTTAGAAATAAACTAAGGTCTTTATTAAATAATTTTAAGAACAAGAAGATTAGAGATGAAATGAAGAAAATTTCTGACGCAAATAACATGGTTTACTATTTACAATTAGGAAAATTAATTGAAATGATAAAACGCATTATGAAGGAAGATGTCGTTTTTATCCAGACAACTACTACAAATATGAAAAATGTTGAAGATAGTTTGAAAAAGGGCGAAATTATATTGATACCCAAATTGAATTTATTAAGTAATTTAGATAATGAATATATTTATTATAGTAAATTAGCCGACGAATTAATTCGTTACAACCGAATAAAACAATTTATGTTCAAGACGAAAGTATTCCTTTCCTTTTCAGATATAAAATATGATTTAAATCACGATGAAATTATTCTATTACAGTCATTATTGACCGGTGATTATTTTGACGATTTAGTACCTGATATTGCTAGTAAATATATTTCATTTAATTCTTATGATAATGTTGAGCCAAACAAAAAACAAAAATATGACAACGAGTATATTGCCCCTCTAGATAAAACAGTTACTGATGATATTGGTGTTCAACCAGATAATAGCAGTATGAGAAATGTTATACCCGTCGTTAGCGATAAGGCAAAACTGAAGATTTATCATACGTGTCCAGTTGAGGTTAAGAATGTATTTGCAAAACTAAAAATGAAATTTAGAGGTGGATACAGAGATATTATTTTTTCAAATGAAAGTGCTATATGTAGCTTTGACATTGCTCTGACAATATTGCGGAATACGGGTTCACCAAACATTACAAATAATGATATTAAACTAGCGTTAATAAAAAAATATGAAGAGTTATTTCAATCTTATCCTAGTGAAATAGTAAACTTGTTTAATTATTATGGTTATATTTCTCAATCCAAAGATTTGGCCAAAAGAAAATTAACAATTGAAAATTTGATTATGAATGAAACCTACCATATGACAAACTTTGATTTAATGATAATATCAACTGTATATGATATACCAATGACATTTATTGCTCCAAATAAGTATCATGAGAACCAACGTGAATATTTATCCATGAATATAAAAAATGGAAAAACATTTATTATTAGAACTTCTGGTGTTAATAAATATAAGATAACTGTGCCCAAATTTAAATTATTAATAAACAAAGCCAAGGAAGGATTATTGGAAATACGTGAAGTTGCCAGAGACGTCTATCCAGGATGAAATAAATGAGCAAGAAAATGACCTGATTTCTCTATTACAATCATATAATAAAATATTAGATGAAAAAGAAGAATAATCACAGCGCAAATCATATAACAATCATATATGAATAAATAATAATATTATTTCAAATTATTATTTATAGTTTATGTAATTTATGTAATTTATGTAATAATTTTATACAGAATAATTATCATCTTCAAATTCTTCCATTTCATGGTGAAAATTATCTACAGTATCATCATTTATATTACTATCAATTGGTTGGTCTAATTGTAATAATTCTATAAGACTATCAAATTGTCCGTTTGATATATCATCTACAGCATAAGTTTCAAATGTAAATTCAAATTCAGCTATATTATCATCATCGTCTATATTATCATCTATATTGTCATTATTACCAATATTATTACCAATATCATTACCAATATCATTGCCACTATCACTATCATTACCACTATCAATATCCATAGAATTATCATCTATTATATTTGGTTTATTTACATGAATTTCATATTTATTTTTTATAATTGCCTTTTCTTCATTGGTAAAGGCATGTCTTCTGACAATGGCTAGTATACCACATATATTCATGGGAATTATTATTTTGTTAGTATTTTCAAAATCAGGAGTATTACTGTAATTAGTTTCATTGATTTTATCTATATAATAACATTTATTTACTAGCGAAATAAGTGAAGGACGTGGTAAATAGATATTATTTGGAAAAAAAAGTGGCATATTATCATTGTAGTACAAACAACTAATATAATACAATTTTTTTAATTGTGTGGCGATAATCTTACGTCCAAACATGGGATTATTTTTATGAAATAATCGTAATTTATTCGTTAATATATTTTGATATTTTATCAATAAATCCTCCTCGTACGAATAATTGGCTAATAAATATAATTTAAGATATGGTTCCATTACTTCAAGCAATATACTTTCTGGAAATCCAACATCTATGTTAATGCGGTATTTAATTCGTTTACGATTGAATATATCAATCATATTGTATATATGGCTCAATTTTTTTACGTTATTAAATAAATGACAGTTTTCAATTATATATTTCTTAATGATTAATTGGTTATGGTCTTCAAAATGTTCCAAGCAAAAGTTGCTTTGAAAATACCGTGAAAATAATATTGGCATTTTTATAGATGTGTTTCTAGTTGTATAATCTAAAAAAAAGTATATATTATATAAATTTGTACTTGTAAATGGTATATTGTTCCATGGATTTTTTATTTCCTTTGGATCTGTAAAAAAATTAAATTCATAGGATAGTGATGTATTTATAATACGTATCAAATCAAAAATAGAAAATTGATGTTTTACTCCCGATTGGATAATATCTATCGTATATTTCGGCGACATTTCACTCAACAAATTAAATTGTAAATCTTGTTGGTCAACTGAATATTTTTTGGTTTTAAATAAACATATATTTTTAAAACGATAAAGTGCCATCATATGCTTTTGAGTAGCAGAAAAAACGGATAACATATCTTTTATATCACTGTCAATTGTATGATTACATTTATAATGTAGAAAGTTGTCTAGTATAAAAAATTTGAAGGCTATATATTTTTTCCATGAATAATTATTACTAGTTTTAAATACACTTGGTATAAAATATGTTGAAAATAATAAAATATTTGATAACGGGAAACCATTACAACTTTTATTACGTTTATTACGTTTATTACTTTCTATTTTTAATACTTGTTTAAATATTTCTTCAAATACAATCATAACTTATTATATAGACAATAGGTTATGTTTATATGATTATTACTATTACTATTACATGGTTAATATTTTTATTATACATTCTTATTTTTACATACTTATTTTTACAATCTTGAAAATTTCTAGAATTCAATATCATAGTCATCGTCATTATCACCTAGATCTACTGTCTTGATATTCAATGTATTAGTATCTATAGTCAATTGATTTACACTACATTTATCACCTGAACCACTCGTTCCTTCAAAGGCACTATCAATGATTTTATTTCCATCTTCATCTTCCTCATCATCAACTGGTTCTTGTTCTAGCATCGCATTCATGTCAGCCAATACTTGGAACGACGATGTTCCAAAATAACCTTGTTGACCACACATTACGTTCGCTGATACACCACGCATAGGATCCAGTTCAGCATGTCTCGCTGCCTTCAGGAACATTTCCGGAGTCTCCTCAAAAGATGCCTTGGCGATAGGTCCAATATTATCATTATTAATACCATGTCTAAATATGGATGTCATTTTGGCATTATAGCACATTCTATCACATAACATGCTGAGATGATGATAATTAATATAAGTACTATCAAATTCAATAACTTCTGTAAGTTCCTGGAAAATCGCATTTCTTGCTGCTTCAATACCAAATGTACGATAGATTTCTTGAATATCATTACTTACTGTACGATTGACATCAATATAATCAAGTGATAAGATTTCAAGAAGATTTGTACCAACTGTATCAAGAACCCAACTTTCCTTCTTATTATAACGACCATTTTCCTTAACAACGGTATCTGTTATCTTACGTAAAATGACCTTGTCTATGTTTTTAACACCACTGAGAACAATATTGTTAAGGAGATTGTCTTGGAAATTTTTCAATAAATAGATTTCATCTGATTGATCAAGAGGATTAACTGCTCCCAATGTCTTTTTTCTGCTTGCTGCACTAGAAAGCAAATTCTTAAGACGTAATCTAAAGACTAATTTGTCAGAATTGTAATCGGAATATACGCATGATATTTCATCATTGAAACTATTGCTAATGGCGAAATTAATATCATCCATGGTAATATTCTTCTCAAGCATTGATTCCTTATCCATTTCCATTCGTAGAATCCATTTGGACTTTTCCTTATTATCACCAACGCGTACGCCACCACATTGGTCAACCATACGCTCAAATTCGTAGTATTGTGTTAACGTATCAACGTCTTCGTCAATAAGACTATTTAAATCATCAGGGTCAAAGCAAATATCAATGGAGCTTACAATTTCATTCAATTTGGTATGCTCAATTATTGGAATTAGTTTCTGTGCGTTTTCACGACTTCCTTCCAATTCCTTAGGAATATAAATAGTGACGGAAGGATTTTTAGGATTATCCGATAAAGACAGAATTTCCTCAATTCTTGGCACACCACGTGTCACATTGGACTTGGACGCTACACCAGCAAAATGAAACGTATTAAGAGTCATCTGTGTGGTAGGTTCACCAATAGATTGTGCTGCAATCATTCCCACCATTTCTCCAGGTGCGACAATCGCATTCTTATAAACAGTAGTAATCATCTCCAATAAGCTGATGAGCGTTTTTCGGTTAAATCGCTTCACTGTTAAAAGTTCCTTGGGAGACAAGTGAAAGTAATACATTACCTTGAACAATTCAGTCGGCTTGGCATAAACAATCTTTTCAAGATTTTTGAAATTATTTTCAATCAAGGTATAGGCCTCAAATGGGGTAATATCTACCATTGAATTCTTGTTAATATGTTGCATGCCTTGAATATTATTAATGATGTGTTGAAAGGAAACTGGAATATGTACCATCTTGGCATCAGTATTCTTGAAAATATTCTTTACAATGCTGTCACGTGATTCAACCATATAGTCAATATATGACTTGCTTTTTGTTAATAATTCAGCATTTTGCTTTTTCATACGACCGACTGCTCCCTTAGTATAAGGTGTCATGAAAGCACTGGTGCTATCACTCTCACTAGGTGTATGGAAATGAGCGTAAATCTCTTCCAAACTCATATCTACTAATGATAACAATTGGTTTTCTACACGAACTGTATCAATGCCATCATCGCCGTATTGAAATTGAACAATCTTTTGCTTGTTATTTCTAACAGTCATGTCATACTCTACTTTCAAATCTTCCAGACCCTTAATAAGACGACGTTGAATATATCCAGTTTGTGATGTCTTGACTGCTGTATCAATAAGACCAACACGACCACCCATGGCATGAAAGAACAACTCTTCAGGCGTTAATCCGGAAATGAATGAACTTTCAACAAATCCACGAGCCTTGGGTGAATCGTCAAACTTGGTATAGTGAGGCAAGGTTCTATTTTCAAATCCATATGGGATACGCTTACCGTCTACAGTTTGTTGTCCTAGACATGAAATCATTTGGGAAATGTTAATATCACTACCCTTTGAACCAGCATTTACCATAATAACGAAACGATTACCTTTGTCCAGACTTTTACGCCCAATCTTACCTGCCTCGTTTGTTGCATTATTTAAAATGTTGGTTACCTGAGTTTCAAACTCTTCGTCATTAGATTTTCCCGTTTTATTCTCAAATATACCGAGATGTGTTTGGTCAATCAAATTCTTGACATCCTTTTTCTTTGTTGTAATTGTTTGCGCAATTTTTTCATTTGTTTCTGCGTCAGCAATTAAATCACTGATGCCAACACTATACGCACTCGTTTTCATGTACTCGGTTACTACATTTTGTAAATTATCCACGAAATCAGCAGACGCCATATTTCCGTAATAATTACAAATTCGCTGAAGTAGACCCTTTCCACCTCCACCGAGCACACCCTTTTCCATTTGCCCACGCACATATTTTCCTGCTACAATCTCCAATACATTGTTGGACTTGCTATAGTCTTCTTCGTCACCAAATAGCTTTGTCTTGTATTTCATTGTTAATGGGGGCATTATTTGTGACAATATGTCAAAACTTGATACCTTCTTTTTATTTTTTAATGCGGCAACATCCACTTTGTTGAATGACATCAGTAGATTCATTGCCTCTTTTTGGTCAAAATTTATATCTGGTCTTGTAAAACGATATGCTCCAAGCAATGAATCTTGGAACACGCCTACAATTGACGCATTATTAGCTGGACTAATTATTTGATACGGCACTGCTGCCAAATTTTTCAATTCTGCCTCGGACTCTTCATCCTGAGCCATGTGTAAATTCATTTCGTCACCATCAAACGGTAACTCGTCACACTTTCATGTGACGCCGGACTGTATCTTAGGCGAGTTCAAGATGATTAGTCTATCATTACTCACCCACACCCGTTCAGTCTCTGAACGCCTATCATATCCTATCATAACGGACTTAGATAGTAACGCTGCTGATTGCCCAATCCTTAACATTATTACCATTGGGTACGGCTATTAACCGTGTTCCCCTTATAATGTTTCCATTACAGGGTGGTAGTTAAGGCTCTCAGGGGTTTCCAGAACAACAAGGTGTGTCGCAAATAAATCAGTGTATATTTTAGGTAAATTTATATTATTGTCAATATGATATTTTTTTATTTTTTTTAAATGTTCTGACACTTGAACTTTTATTATTTTATTTCCTTTTTTTAAGTTTTCTTGGCAAGAAAGGGGCATTGTATTTCTCCAGTTAAAAGCTAATAGTTGTTCATCTAAATTGTCCAAATTGAACTTAGATATAGGTATAACATGGTCTATATGCCATACTTTACCATAATTATCCAAGTTATAAACACTATTGTAGTTCATTATCCATGAGATATAATCATCGGTTGAACAACCTAAATATTCAATTGAACTTCTAGATTTGCGTTTTAATAAACAATTATAAATTCTGGTTCTTACATAACGCTTGAATTTCTCTTTCGGTTCATCACGCTCACAATCTATGCATTTTAACCGATTAACTCTAAACCTGGATTTATCTTTAATTATGTCACAATACCGACATTGTTTATTATTTAATCCAATGTACTCTTGTTCTAATAACTGGTTTGCTCGCCTTTCTTTTGCCTTCTTACTTTTAAAAACAGTCGCATTGTGTATAGCCTTTTTACGATGTTGTTCATCTTCATTATACAACTTTCGTCGTTTAAGGTTATTACAAGTCTTGCAAATATTTCTGTTTTTTATAAACATATTTATATTGTTCGTGTCAGAACATACGTTACATATTTTATATACGACAATTTCTTGATTCGTATCCATATATGTATATTGACGATATTTTTTTAAGTTAAAATTTTTAATATACTGATTTACTTACTAGGAGGTAGCACGCTTTTAACGCCTCCTGTTGCCAACATTGATTCTGCGAAATAAATTACAGAGACATTAGTCTATCGGCATTGTATGGTTTGGTGTCAGCAACATTCATGCGAAAGGTATCGCCTTTGAACATAATAACTGCTATATGACACATCATACTCATTCTATGAAGGGTAGGTTGTCTGTTAAACAGAATACCATCACCATTCATCATGTGTCGGTGAACAACGTCACCATATTCAAGTTGGATATTTTCTCTATCCGCATATCGTAGGGAAATTTGCTCCCCATTTTTCTTTTCCAAGATTTTAGCACCAGGATACTCGTCGGGTCCATTCTTGACCAATGTAAGAAGGAATGCTTTGTTATTCGCATTGACAGTAACCGGTTTTGTAATATTTTTAGCAACCTTGAGAGGAATACCAAGCTCCCTAATAGACAAGTTAGGGTCAGGTGTAATGACTGAACGAGCTGAAAAGTCAACACGCTTACCCATAAGATTTCCTCTAACACGTCCACCCTTTCCATTCAAACGTTCCTTGATTGACTTTAAAGGACGACCAGAACGTTGTGCGACAGATGCTACACCAGGAATTTTATTATCCACTTGAGTAGCTACATAATATTGAAGAACTGTGTGCCAGTCATCAATAATATTGGAATT
>JGI20154J14316_10001764_pt1 | contig 18859 bp, 17 predicted proteins | sample COG_04_FD_14316 | JGI IMG/M metagenome (IMG submission 14316) | reverse complement strand
GTTGTTGTGAGGTCGGCCCCGCGCACATTCAGCGCCTCAGTGAGGTCTTGCAAGCCGAGGGCTTCGTACTGACAGACCAGCCCTAGGGCATAGGGCATAGGCCTCAGACCCTCAACTCTTTCCCCGACCGCCAAAGCAAAAAGCCCCGCGACCGCGAGGCTTTGAACGTCGTTCTAAAAAAGTATGGTTTAAAACGGAATGTCGTCATCCATATCGTCAAAGCCCGATGCGGCGGGGGCTTGGCTAGGCGCCTGACGCGGTGCGGCGCTGGGGGCTGCCGCGCGCGGTGCCGGTGCGGGCGCGGGTGCGCCACCACCGTAAGACTGGCCGCCGCCCTCACCGGGCCCACCCATGCCTTCACGACCACCAAGCAATTGCAACTCAGTTGCAATGATGTCTACGGTATTTTTCTCGACACCCGACTGATCGGTGTACTTGCCGTACTTCAAGCGGCCTTCAACATAAATTGGGCGACCTTTTTTAACGTACTCACCAGCGATTTCCGCAAGGCGTTCGTAAAATGTCACGCGGTGCCACTGCGTGTCTTCCACCAACTCACCGCTGGTGCGATCTTTGCGGCGGCTAGACGTAGCAATACTGACGTTGGCAACGGCTTGACCCGACGGCATGTAACGCACTTCGGGGTCACGGCCACAATTGCCGATAAGAATGACTTTGTTTACTGATGCCATGGTTCGAGGTCCTGTTGTGTCACCGCGCGGAGGTCACAGCCTCACGCAAAATTGCAAATATCCCACAAATGGGCGTTCATGGTGACATTGTGCCCCATGCGGCACCGGTAAATCTAGCCGTCCGTGCCAAAATGCGCGAAGTCCCATGCAGCAGAGCGAACCCAACTTTCTAAAAAACCTACACACCGAGTTGTCTGATGGCAAGGCGTGGTTAGGTCGTGGCATCGTGATGGCCTATGCGGCGCTGGCGGGGCTGGCTGTGGTGATCTTCACCATCATGAGCGAGACCGCCTTTGGGTGGTTTCAATACATCTACACCCACAGCCCCTGGGCCATCCTCATTTGGACGCCAGCGGTCACAGCTGGCATTGTCTGGCTCACCCGGCGATTTGCCCCCGGTGCGGCGGGCTCTGGCATCCCCCAAATCATGGCGACGCTTGACCCGCAGCTCCCTGCAGCGGATCGCTCCCATTTCGTATCGATCAAATTGACCATCGCCAAAATGGTCTTAGGCTCCGCGGGCATGCTGGCTGGGCTGTCCTTAGGGCGGGAGGGCCCATCGGTTCAGGTGGCTGCGGGCGTGATGCACGATGCCCGCCGCTGGTTACGCCCCGGCTCAGCCATGAACGAGCACGCCCTGCTGGTCGCTGGTGGCGCCGCTGGTATCGCTGCAGCCTTTAACGCGCCACTCGCCGGTGTGGTGTTTGCCATCGAAGAGTTATCCCGCAAGCTCGAATCGCGCAACAGCGGCTTAATCATTGCCGCCATCGTATTGGCGGGTTTGATGAGTGTGTCGGTATTTGGTAACTACGCCTATTTTGGCTCATGGCGGTTCCCCATCTCGGACTCGCGGTTCTCTTGCCCGCCTTATTGGTGGTGCTCTGTTGCGGCGCGTTAGGCGGCCTCTTCTCACGTTTGCTGGCCGCATCGCTCACGGGATCCCCGGACCGCTTTAGCGACTGGCGCGAACGTTACCCCGTTCGCTTTGCCGCCGGTGGCGGCCTGGTGATTGCCATCATCGGTTTGGTGACAGGCGGTGCCACCTTTGGAGCCGGCGGCGAAGAGGTACGCCACATGCTCAACGGCGAAGCCGATGTGGCCAACCTATACTTTTTGTTGAAGCTCGTTGCGACTTGGGTTACCACGTGGTGCGGCGTCCCCGGTGGCATTTTTGCCCCGTCGTTATCCATTGGCGCGGGCATTGGCCATGACATTGGCCAGCTGACACTGGGCGCTGACCAGCAACTGGTCACGCCGGCACTCGTCGCGATGGGTATGGCTGGCTTCTTGGCCGCAGTGACACAAGCCCCGTTGACATCGTTCATTATCGTGATGGAAATGCTCGACGGTCGACCCATGGTGTTGTCGCTCATGGCCTCTGCGATGATTGCCAGCCTGATCTCTAGGCTCATTAGCCGGCCGCTNTACACCACCTTGTCCGAGCACATGATCAGCCGCGTCACGGGCAAACCCGTCGAACCTGAGAAGCGATGAGCGNTGAGCACTCAGTAGGCCCGCACGGTCCATTCAGTGTTTGGCGACCGCTACATTAAAGCCGCTGGCCACGCCCAACCAAATAAGCAGCCACGCCGCACACGCGCCAAACAAACTCAGTGGGCCACCCCACTGAATCAGCGCACCCCCCACGCTTCCGCCCACGAAAAACCCTAAGCTTTGCGACGTATTAAAGACCCCCAGAGCAGCGCCTCGGCAGCGCGGCTCAACCAGCTTTGAAGCCAAACTAGGCTGTGTAGCCTCTAGCGCATTGAAGCCTATAAAGAAGACGAACAGCAACACCCCCAGTGCCCACCGAGCGGATACGCTTTCCCACACCACGGCGCCACCCGTGTGGGCGTAAGCGTAGAAGCCCAACTGCGCCGTCAGCAAGCAGCCAATGGCCATCAGCATCACGGCCCGTACGTAGCCTCGGCGCTCCAAACGAAACAAAACGCCTCCCAGCACCGCGACCGACGCTAGCAATGCAGGCAAATACACGTACCAGTGCGCCGACTTAAGCAAACCCGTCTGAACCAAGAATTCCGGCACAGCCATCCACATCGCCAATTGCACGGCATGCAAGCTAAACACGCCGAAGTCGAGACGTAACAACTGCGCGTTGCGCAACACGAGTCTCAGACCCTGCAGTGGGTTGGCCGACGAGGTCCCGCTCGGCGCGGGCGGCACCCACCACATAACGGCCACGATGCCCCCTATCGCCAAGCCTGCGGTTAATAGAAACAAACCACGCAAACCAATAGCGGCATTCAACATCGGGGCGAAGACCAGAGAAGACGCAAACATCAAGGCGATGGTGATGCCAACCAGCGCCAAGGCCTTGGTCCGCACAGTGGGTCGGGTCAAGTCCGCTAGCAGCGCGGTGAGCGCCGCCGAAATGGCGCCACTACCTTGTAAGGCGCGACCAACCAACAAGCCATCGAGCGTCGTCGCCGTGGCGGCGACCCAGCTCCCAAACGCAAACAGGAGCAAACCGAACACGATGACTGGCTTGCGGCCCCAACGGTCAGAGGCCATTCCAAAAGGGATTTGCAACAAGGCTTGCGTCAAGCCGTAGACGCCAAATGCCAAGCCCACCTGCGCCGCGTTGCCGCCACCTGGGTAACGCGCGGCCTCTAGTGCAAAGACCGGCAACACCAGAAACAAACCCAACATGCGTAGGCCATACAAACTGGCCAGCGACAGCGTGGCCTGCCGCTCAGACGCCGTCATCGTGTGGGTGTCCACATCATCGACTGAAACGGGTATGGCGGGAGCTTGGGTCACGGGAAGGGGGGTTCTCAACAGTCAAAAATAAATCCGGTGCGTAAACAGCACACCTACGGGCATTTCCTGCGCGAGATCGCAGCCCATTATGGCAATGTTTACGTGGGGCGTTTATCATGTTGGGTTGCCCTTTTCTCGAATGCTGCGCCTGTGAACCACCTTTCTCCCTCTGCCGAAGCCCTTGAAGCCCTGCTCGACGCCGACACGGCATCGCAGCGGTTTGGTAACGGCCTCCTGTCCGTGCGGGGCGCGCGAACGCACAACCTCAAAAATATCGACGTCGATATACCGCGGCTAAAGTTGGTGGTGATCACTGGCCTAAGTGGGTCGGGTAAATCCAGTTTGGCGTTTGACACCCTGTATGCCGAGGGCCAGCGTCGGTATGTGGAGAGCTTGTCGACCTACGCACGACAGTTCTTGCACATGATGGACAAGCCCGATGTCGACCTCATCGAAGGCCTGTCGCCCGCTATTGCGATTGAGCAAAAAGCCACTAGCCATAACCCGCGCTCCACCGTCGGTACGGTCACTGAAATTCACGACTACCTGCGCCTGCTGTATGCCCGCGCTGGCAGCCCGCACTGCCCTGACCACGACCTGCCGTTGCAATCGCAAAGCGTGAGCCAAATGGTGGATGCCGTTTTGGCTTTGCCCGAAGAAACCAAGCTCATGATCTTGGCGCCCGTCGCGCGCGAAAAAAAGGGCGAGTTCACCGAGCTCTTTGCGCAAATGCAGGCCAAGGGCTATGTGCGTTTCCGCGTCGATGGCCGCATCGTCGATGTGGACGAACTACCCGAGCTCAAGAAAACCGAGAAGCACGACATCGATGTTGTCGTCGACCGACTAAAGGTGCGTGTCGACCTGAAGCAGCGCCTCGCAGAGAGCTTTGAAGCGGCTCTGCACATCGCCAATCACCGCGCCATTGCCATGGAAATGGACAGCGGCAAGCAACACCTCTTTAGTGCCCAATACGCCTGCCCCAGTTGCACCTACTCGCTGGGTGAGCTGGAGCCACGTCTGTTCTCCTTTAACTCCCCCATGGGGGCGTGCCCCAGCTGTGACGGCCTCGGGCACACCGACGTGTTTGACCGCCAGCGCGTCGTCGCGTTCCCAAGTCTGAGCTTGGCGAGCGGTGCCATCAAAGGGTGGGACCGACGCAATGCCTATTACTTCGAAATTCTCGAGTCCTTGACCGCTCACTACAACGTGGACATAGACACGCCATTTGAGGACCTGCCTGAAGCGGTGCAACAGGTGATCCTGTACGGATCTGGTGATGAGGTGATTCGCTTCAGCTATCTCATGGGGTCGGGTGAGTCTGGTGCACGCAAAGTCACCAAGAAGCATGCGTTCGAAGGCATCATCCCCAACTTCGAGCGCCGCTTGCGTGAGACCGACTCCAACGCGGTGCGCGACGAGCTCAATCGCTACCGCTCCACACAAGCCTGTCCTGATTGCAAGGGCACGCGCTTGCGCCGCGAGGCGCGTCATGTGTTTATGGGCGAAGGGCCACAGCGCCGTGCCATCTTTGACATCAGCCATGTCACGCTGGGACAAGCACAAGCGTATTTTCAGTCGCTTGCGCTGAATGGCGCCAAAGCGACGATTGCAGAAAAAGTCGTCCGCGAAATCGCCTCACGCCTGAAGTTTTTAAACGATGTAGGCCTCAACTACTTGAGCCTAGACCGGAGTGCCGACACCCTTTCGGGCGGCGAAGCCCAGCGCATACGACTGGCTAGCCAAATTGGGTCTGGCTTAACAGGGGTCATGTATGTGCTGGACGAGCCGAGCATTGGCCTGCATCAGCGCGACAACGACCGCCTGATTGCCACCCTCAAGCACCTGCGTGATCTGGGTAACACCGTTCTCGTGGTCGAGCACGACGAGGACATGATTCGCCAAGCCGACCACGTCCTCGACATGGGGCCGGGCGCGGGTGTGCACGGCGGCCAAGTCATGGCCAGCGGTACGGCCCAGCAAGTGGCCGACAACCCGCAGTCCTTAACCGGCCAGTACCTTAGCGGCACCCGCGAAATCAGCGTGCCCGCACAACGCGTTGCGCGCGGCAAACGCGAGAGCATCGCCGTGGTCAACGCAACGGGTAACAACCTAAAGAACGTATCCGTTGAGTTCCCGCTCGGCCTGCTCACTTGCGTCACGGGGGTATCGGGCTCCGGCAAGTCCACCTTGGTTAATGAGACGCTTTACACCAGCTTGGCCAAACACCTCTACCGCGCCAGTGACGAACCCGCCGCCTGCGATGAGGTGGTGGGCATGCAGCTGGTTGACAAGGTCATCAACGTGGACCAATCGCCCATTGGGCGCACGCCCCGGTCTAACCCTGCCACCTATACCGGTATGTTCACCAACATACGCGAGTTGATGACCGAAACCAACACCGCACGTGAGCGGGGCTATGGCCCAGGTCGCTTCTCGTTTAACGTGGCAGGCGGTCGCTGTGAGGCCTGTCAGGGCGACGGCGTTGTGAAGGTGGAAATGCACTTCTTACCCGATGTGTACGTCCCTTGTGATGTCTGCTTTGGCAAACGCTACAACCGCGAGACGCTAGAGGTTCAATACAAAGGCAAGAACATTGCCGACGTATTGGGCATGACCGTCGAACAAGCCAGTGTCTTCTTCAGTGCGGTACCGAACATACAGCGCAAATTACAAACCTTGCTTGATGTGGGGTTGAGCTACATCAAGCTCGGACAGAGCGCCACGACGTTATCGGGCGGTGAGGCGCAGCGTATCAAGTTGGCCTTGGAGTTATCTAAGCGCGACACCGGACGCACGATTTATATATTGGACGAGCCCACCACGGGCTTGCACTTTGCCGACATCGAATTGCTGCTGAAGGTACTCACGCAATTGCGCGATGCAGGCAATACCATCGTGGTGATTGAACACAACCTCGACGTCATTAAAACCGCTGATTGGGTTATTGACATTGGGCCCGAAGGGGGCTCTGGCGGTGGCAAGGTCGTTGCCTACGGTACGCCTGAGACGGTCGCAGGCATCGCAGAAAGCCACACCGGCCGCTACCTTGCCAAGCTGTTGGCAGCGCGCTCCTAAATAGCGTCACAAAGTGGTGCGCGCCGCGTTCAACGTGTCACGCGTGTCCCTTGCCACGCGCTGAGCGGCTTTTGCGTAGTCATCGCCACTGCTGGCATACATGATGGCGCGGCTGGAATTCACCACCACCAAGCCCTCGGCGGTTGCACCGGCCTGAATGGTTGCAACCGCATCACCCCCTTGCGCGCCTACCCCAGGAATCAACAGCGGTGCGGTGGGTGCTAGCGACCGAACCCGCCGAATTTCAGCGGGATACGTGGCCCCGACAACGAGGCCAATTTGACCCTGGGGTCCGCCATTCAGCCATGCGCCTTCGGCCAACTGTGCCACATGCTCAAACAAGCGCGGGTTACCCGGTTCGTCCATGAGCCGTTGGTTTTGCAGGTCGTCACCGCCCGGGTTACTGGTGCGGCACAGCAAGAACACCCCTTTGTCCTTGTACTTCAAATAAGGCGTCACGGAGTCATGCCCCATAAAGGGCGATAGCGTCACCGCATCCGCACCGTAGCGCTCGAAGGCCTCCGTTGCATATTGCTCGGCGGTGCTGCCAATGTCACCGCGCTTGGCGTCCAAAATAACCGGCACGTGGGGCGCGACATCGCGCATGTGGCGCATGAGCCGCTCCAGCTCACTCTCGGCACCCATCGCGGCAAAATAAGCAATTTGTTTGAAGCTGCACGCCATCTCGGCGGTGGCATCGACGATGGCCGCGCAAAAATCAAACACCGCTGATTTGGTTTTAGGCAGGTGCGTGGGTAGCTTGCCCATGTCAGGGTCAAGACCAACACAGAGCATGGATTGGTGGTGCGTTTGAGCCGCACGGAGCATTTCTAAGAACGTCATGCAGGCATTGTAAATCTGCCGCCTGTGCACAACCGCGATCTGGGTGCTTTATGCCTCGGCGTCTACCCAGGCACGCCACTGCTCTAGCCACTGACCCGTCGGTAGTTGCGCAAATACCCCAAGCATCTGCACGCGCTGCAAGGCATGCGGCGGAGCCATAGCGAGCAGGTCAGGCACGGGCAAGCGCCCACGGTCGTCGGGCGCGCATAAGCGCTGGTCATCGGCCTGTGCGACAGGCCCTAGCCACTCGACACGCCGCAGGAACCGCACGCGCACGTGGGGTGGTAGCTGCAGGGCTGCGAGGTCGGCACGCGATAGACGCGGACCAAAACGCTGGGTATTTGACGCAACAGGTGACTGCCACGGCCCGGGTCCCCACACCCGCGCCCAGTCGTCCGCCGTTTTGTGACCAAGCGTACACGCCCACGCCGATATCGACGTGACGGGTGCAGGCAAAAACCATCGACCACGTACATGGGCGAGACGCTGCACCGGTTCCGTATCCCACGGCTCAGGCAGCGGATGACACAGTTGGCGATGGCATAGCTTCTCCAGCTTATGCTGCCAGTTCTCCACGCCATCGGGCCCAATCGCGGCACGGGCCCGAGACGGCAGGTCGGCGGTACCAGAAGTGGTAGCCGCTGAGAGGCCATAAAACTTCACCGCCAGCTCGGCATGGACCAACTGCCCATCGCCATCGCGCCAGAGGGCGTCGAGTTCCCCCAACTGTTGCTTGCCCGCCGACTTAGGCGCGCCCGCAGCAGGCGTTGCGAAAATAGGAACCCCGCTGGCGAGCCACTGCACAGCAGGGCTGTTTTGCATAAAGAAGTTAAACAGCGCCTCGGCCATGCGGCCCAAGCGCGGTGGCGGGGTGTCATGGCGATAAAAGTCGGTGACCGCNACGGCCCCTTTAGGGGTCAGGGCGCCATAAAAGGCNGCTAGCAATGCATCGGGGTGCTCGGCTTGCGCGCACAACCACGCTTGGACTGACGGCGCTTGCGCCGGTGTCCACAACGGCAGGCAGAAGAGGTCCGCCGCATCGTCTGCTTGCCAAGGCCAAAACGGCGGTGCGTTTAACAACCACCACAGGTCACGCCAAGCTTGTGGCGCCGCCGTCCACGCGGCACCGCTTAGCCCGGAGCGCTGTCGCTCATCGGTATCGTGATCGGCGTGCCCCGCGCTCACCGCAGGTCAGGTCTGCCCCGTGCGGGCATCGACCTCAAACAAAGCAAGACACAGGTCCGCCCAGGCCTTGGGCTTTTCAGATGCGCTNCGCAACATCGCNGCAAGCGGGTAGGTCACGACAACCGCCGGNTCACCGGCCAGTGGGCTGGGGTGCACCTGCCCTCTTANTTGGCCCAGCGCACGCCCTTGGGTACGGGCGCTGTCAAGTAACGCCTGTGCCGCCGGCAGTCCCATGGCCACCACCATGTGCGGCTGTAACCACTGGATTTGCTGCTGCAAATAAGGGGCGCATTGGGCAATGTCTTCGGCGATAGGCGCAGCGCCCGGCGCGGCACGGCATTTGGTGAGCGAGGTCATAAAAACCTCCTCCGCTGTCAGCCCCATCGCCTGATAAATCGCCTGGAAAAGTGTGAACTCGTCGACGCCAACGGGTTGCTGATTCCGCTCTGTAGAGGGCATGTGGTCGACCACGAATAACCACTTGGCCGTCGGCGATCCCCAGCCCGCTAGCGTGCCACTGCGGCCCTCACACAGGGCACAGGATTCACAGGTTTGAAGACGCTCATCTAAGGTCTCCCAACGCAGGTCATCTACACGCACAGGTACGCGGGCGATGCGTTCAACGCGTTCTGGCTCAGGGACGCGCGTAGGCTCCAAGGCGGTGACCGTGGTACGTAGCGGGGGCGCGGAAGATCGCGCGGTGGTCACCGTGGGGGATGGTGGCGCGGATGCAATCGGTGTCGGCTCGGGCGCAGGCGCAGGTGCAGGTGCAGGAGCAGATGCAGTGCACTGGGCCAAGACCACTGAATGCCCATGGCCTTCAGCATGGCCCGGGCGCGCCTATCCAACTGCAAGGTGTCTTGCATCAGCGGCGGTGTTGGCGCCTCGTCTTTATCGTTTTCGCTTGGCAAGGGATCCTTCATGACAATGGCTTTATTTTTCCGTTTGCTTGGGGGATTGGCGCATCGGTGTCACCCACCGTCCAATGGGTTAGCGCTAGCTGCATCACCACGGCGTCCTCTCGGCGGGTGCCATCTAGAGGATAGTAACCTTTACGATGCCCAACGGTGGTGAAGCCCAAGCGCTCGTAGAGACCTTTCGCCCCGGTATTGCCCTCACGGACCTCCAGCAACAGCCGCTCAGCAGAGAGGCCTTGCGACCAAACAGCCAGCGATGACAGCATGAGCGACGCCCAGCCTTGGCGCCGGTGCGCGGGTGCCACCGTGATGTTGAGCAGGTGCACTTCATCCACCCCTTGCAGGGCGACAAAGTAGCCCAAAATGTAGGCACCACTCTCGTGCTGCCACCCGCTGACCTCGCCAGGTAGCGGCGTGCTCAATAAAAGCTGCGCGTGGTTTAAGTGGTGTACCGCATCCATGAGATTGCCCGGCGTCCAAGGATGGCTGTAAGCGGCCTTTTCGAGCTCGGACACGATAGCCACGTCGCTCACCTGCATCGGTGCAAAACGCACCTGACGATCCAAGGGCATGCTCATGGCTGCAGCGGGTCTTTGGCAGCCTGCACGGCCTTCAGGTGCAATCGCTCAGCGGTCGTTTGCGCCACCTTATCGCGCACATACAACGGCACGGCATCTGACGCAGCAACCGCCGCACCACTGGCCCACAAAGCGGGCGACAGGTGCAACAATGCGGCTGCGGTGGGCATGGCGTCCTGCCACATCTCAAACCCGGGCGCATCAACCCACTGTGCGCCGTACGCCGCATAGGCGTTACCCACCACGTGACCGCGCTCACGGTCTGCCACCCACGCCTTTAGCGCCGTCGGCGTCAGCAATACCGGCGCTTGGGTGCAGGCAGGCACCGCCGTCGGCGTCAGCGCCGACGTAAACACATAACGCGCCACGTACACCTCGCCCATACGCGCGTCCATCACCGCCGTCCATGGCCCCGCTAAAGCCGTTGCGCTGACGTCACCGCGCGCCGCCGCTGCGAGGCGTGCGGCCTGTGCAACCGCCAGCAAGGTGTTCACCGGGATCACCGGAACACCACCCGGCCGCAGCGATGCCGCCAAGCCCTGCGTGACCGCGCATGCCGTGCGCAGGCCTGTGAACGCACCCGGGCCTTGGCCAAAGGCGATGGCATCCACCTGCGAGAGTGCAATGCCCGCATCAGCTAGCAGCGCTTGTATGGCAGCGACCATGCCCGCCGAGGCCTTTGCACCGCTCTCGCCACTGAACGCCCAGACATCCCACGTCGCGGCGTCCACGGAGCCGTGCGTCGTGGCGACGGCCAGCGACAACTGGTCGGTGCTGGTATCCATGGCCAGAATGTGGCGAAAGAAAGGAGTCTGCGAAAAATTCGACATCGAAGAGGTTGGGAGCGTCCAACGGACAACCCCCTATTGTCGCCCAGCCCCCGCAGGCACATGCCCCAAAGGGTTAGGACTTGATTTAGCATGGGGGCACGACTAAAAGCCCGCGCTCGTTGCGTTGGTTACCTGGTTACCACTACGCCCTCACATTATGTTTCGCTATCGCACTTGGCTGCTCGCATTGACGTTTTTTAGCAGCCTCTCGTCACCGGCGCTTGCCGGCATACAGAGCACACTGCCCGTCACTGTGAGCGCATTCTTGAAGACCGTTTCCGTGCCAGAGAGTGCACTGAGCGCCACGATCTTGCCCGTGGGCAACCGCACGTCGCCACTGCTCACCTGGCAAAGTGATGTGCCACGTAACCCAGCATCGGTCGCCAAGCTGTTGACGACCATTGCGGCCTTAGACACCTTGGGCGGCGACTTCACCTGGTTTACCGACTTCTACTACACCGGGTACATCGCGGGTGATACCTTGCATGGCAACTTGCATATTCGCGGCGGTGGCGACCCAAAATTTGTCATTGAGCGCATACAAGAAACCATGAACACCCTGCGCGCCCGGGGCATCAAGACAGTGAAGGGCAATATGGTTTTGGATAACTCGGCCTTTGACTTGCCCCGCTTGCCGGTTGGCGAGTTTGATGGCGAGGTACTGCGCCCGTATAACGTGCAGCCAGACGCGTTGATGGTGAACTTTAAGTCCGTCATCTTAAAGTTCACGCCCGACCGCAAGCGCGGCGTCGCACACGTTGCAGTTGAGCCACCCATGGCAGGCCTGCGCGTGCCCAGCAAGGTGCCCCTGCGGCGTGGCCGTTGTGGCGATTGGCGCACCGGCTTGCGCGGCACGTTTATGCAAGCTGCGCGCTACCAGTTTCGCGGCACCTATCCAAGCGCTTGCGGTGAACGGTCGTGGCCTATTGCCTACATTGCGCCGGATCAATATGCATCAAAAGCGTTGCTGGGCATTTGGCAATCGCTTGGCGGCAAAGTCTCGGGCAAGGTCATCAGCGGTCCCGTTCCATCGCACGCACAGCTGCTCTACCGTGCGCCGTCGCTGCCTCTGCGCAGCATCATCGCAGACGTGAACAAAATGAGTAACAACATGATGGCGCAACAGGTGTTCCTAACGCTTGCGATGACACCCAACCAGCCCGCAACCATCGAAAAAGCGCGCGCGCGCATACTCGCGTGGTGGGAGCGCGCTTTGGGCAGCGAGATGGCAAAGCCCGTAATTGACAATGGCTCTGGCCTGTCGCGTGACGGGCGTATCAGCGCCGACGCCTTAATTGCGCTGCTGCAACATGCCGCCCAAAACCAAGACTTCACAGACTTCTACGAGTCGTTGGGCATCGCCGGCATTGACGGCACCGTGCGCAACATGGGGCGCGATGGCACCACCCCCTTATCGATTGGCAATGCACACCTCAAGACAGGTTCGCTCAAAGATGTGACCGCCCTTGCCGGCTATGTGACAGGCGTTAGTGGCCAGCGTTATGCCATTGCCGCGATGATCAACCACGATGATGCGCCCAAAGCACGTGGTGCCCTCTACCGCTTGGTGGAGTGGGCAGCGCAGCACTAACGTACAACGCGGGCTACCGCGTCCTCAGACCGGGGTACTGGCGCGCTGCAAACGGTCTCGCACACCATCCCACAGCAAGCCCTCTGGTGGAGCTTCCACCCAGATATGCGCCGCATTGATCGCGTCTAGGGCGCGCAATGCTGAGAACAAGTCGTGGGCGCAGGCGTGGGCATCGCGAGGCATCTCGCGTCGTGGCATGTCAGGCGATAGACGCTGTAAAACCGCTGACGACGCATACACCGCGTGCACCCCGTGACCACCCTGCGCCGATATGGCCGACAACAACGCGTCTGCCGCGCACACGTGCACCTGCGCATTCGGCGCGTAGTGCGATGCCAGCGAGCCCGACACCTGAGGTGAGTGGCTTTGTACACCCAACACGCGCAGGCCTGTGACCGCGCTGATTTGTTCAGATGTCACGATGCCAGGGCGTAGCAATACAGGCCATTCGCCGCAGACATCCACGATAGTGGACTCGATGCCGACCTCGCAATCACCGCCATCCACCACCAACAGCTCGGTGTCATCCAGCGTGTCGGCAAACTCGCTCATGACATGCGCCGCTGTGGTGGGACTCACACGGCCAAAGCGATTGGCACTGGGTGCGGCCACTCCCCAGACGCCCACACCATGGGCCGCTTGCAACACGGCTTGCGCTACGGGGTGGGCGGGGCAACGCAGACCAATCGTGGCCTGACCGCCCGCCGCCGCATGACAGACCTCGGGAAGGCGTGGCAGTATCAGCGTTAACGGTCCCGGCCAAAACGCATCGATCAGTGGCCACGTCATATCGGGCACCTGTGGCGATAGCTGTGAAAGCGCGCGCTGCCAAGCTACCCGCGATGCCTGCGCCGCCACATGGACAATCAAAGGGTGGTTGGCTGGGCGACCTTTGGCCGCGAATATACGCGCCACCGCTGCGGGGTTGTTGGCGTCAGCGGCCAAGCCGTAAACGGTTTCTGTGGGCAAGCCCAGCAGGTGTCCCGCAGCAAGCACGCTAGCCGCTTGCTGTGCGGTTGAAGGGCTGCTAGATGCGATGTAGCGCGCCATAAGGGTCTCCGGGTAGGCCGCTAAACGCGCACGCGTTCAGTGCCACAGACCCAAAATAGACTGCACCTCTTGGGCGACGCCGCGGGCGTCCTCGATGCGAGTCGCCGTGATGGTGATGTGCCCCATCTTGCGTCCCTTACGCGCCTCTAACTTGCCATACAAATGCAAATGGACGCCAGGCAACGCCAACACCTGGTCCCATTCGGGCGTGCGCAACTCGCCGGAGTTAAACCAAATATCCCCCAGCAAATTCAGCATCACCGCAGGTGCCAGCAGGCGCGGTTGTACCAACGGCAACCCGGCCAAGGTGCGCACTTGCAACGAAAATTGCGACACATCGCAGGCCTCAATACTGTAGTGGCCGCTGTTATGGGGTCGTGGCGCTATCTCGTTAACCACCAAGCCCGGCTTTCCGTCATCGCCTGTGACGACGAAAAACTCCACACACAGCACGCCAACGTAGCCGAGCTCCCGTGCGATTTTTTTGGCAGCATCAACGGCTCGCGCGGTTAAATCCGGGGCCAAATTACCGTCAAACACCTCGGTGCGCGCCAAGATGCCCTCGACGTGGGTATTGAGCTGAACGGGTAAGTTCACGCAATCGCCTTGGCGCGACCGTGCAACCAATACCGAGCATTCGGCGATCAAGGGCATGCGCTTTTCCAACACGCAGGGGACTTGTTGCAACGCTTGCCAAGCACTGGCCAACGCCTCCGCGGACGCCACACCCAACTGGCCTTTGCCGTCGTAGCCCATACGCGCTGTTTTCAAAATGGCGGGAAACAACGCGTCAGGCACTCGGGCTAAATCGCTGTCAGTCGTGAGCACCGCGTAGGGCACTGGCCCCACACCACTGCTCGCGGCGCTGGCTTGAAAGTGGGCTTTCTCCACAACCCGATCTTGGGCACGGCAACGGCATGGGCCTGCGGTGAGACCGGCGTCGTTTTCGCAAGCGTTTCTAAGGTGTGCGCGGGCACGTTTTCAAACTCTGTGGTCACCGCATCGCAGACCCGTGACATGGCGGCCAAGGCTTGCGCATCGTCGTAGCCAGCCTGAAAGTGGTGGTGGCTTACCAAGCCCGCCGGGCTGTTGGCATCGGGGTCTAAGACAGCCGTTCGGTAGCCCATGCGTTGTGCCGCTTGCACAAACATAAAGCCCAACTGGCCACCGCCCAAAACCCCCAAGGTCGCGGGGCGGCCTTCGGTAGCTGCGAACGCGGGTAACAAAACGAAGTGGTCTGGGTTAGGCGGCATGCGAAAGGGGGTGGGGAACAGCGGAGAGTTGGAAGATAGCACGCAAACGACGTGGCGTTAGCAAGGCGGGCGCCTAGGCGCTGGGCGGCAGGGTCATGGCCGTGGCCAACGCGGTTTGTTTGTCACGGAATGTCTTCAAAGCATCGGCCATCGCGGGTTGATGCACCGCCAACATGGCCACGGCGAATAGCGCGGCGTTGGCTGCACCCGCCGCCCCGATGGCAAACGTAGCGACCGGAATACCTTTGGGCATTTGCACAATGCTGTGCAGGGAGTCAACACCACTTAAATGTTTGGACGCTACGGGAACCCCCAGAATGGGTACCGTGGTCTTGGCAGCCAACATGCCGGGCAAATGGGCCGCGCCGCCCGCGCCCGCGATGATGGCTTGCAGGCCACGCGCCGCGGCCTCGTCCGCGTAGGCAAACATCGCGTCGGGCATGCGGTGTGCAGAAATGACCTTGGCCTCGAAACCGACGCCAAATTCTGTCAAGATATCCGTGGCATGCACCATGGTGTCCCAGTCACTGCTAGACCCCATCACAACGCCCACCTGAATTGTTTGCATGCCAACTCCGTTAAAGTTGTAATTTTACGACCCGTCCCCAAGTAACTGACGTGTATTGCCAACGAAACCATACCGCGAGCCATTGAATGATTGAAGTAACCATTGCCAATTTCGAAGCCGAAGTCATCGAGGCATCCAAAACCACGCCTGTTTTAGTGGATTTTTGGGCCCCTTGGTGTGGTCCCTGTAAAACCCTGGGCCCTGCTTGAGCGGGTTGAGACCGATTACGCTGGACGCTTCAAGCTGGTAAAAATTGACTCTGACCAAGAACAACAGCTGGCCGGGGCCTTCGGCATCCGAAGCATCCCAACGTGCGTCTTACTCATGAATGGGCAGCCGGTGGACGGCTTCACGGGCGCCATTCCCGAAGGGGAAATCAAGGCGTTTTTGGACAAGCATCTCCCCGCGGGCGAGCCCGAAGCAGAGGCCGCCCCAGAAGAAGACCTGCCCCCAGCGTCAGAAGAGGACGCACTCGCTGCGCTGGCGCAGGCTGCCGTGGCCGAGCCCAACAACGATGACGCCCAGTTTGCCTACATCCGCGCCCTGTTGCTGATGGACAACCTCGCCCAAGCCAAGGCCGTGTTTGAGCCACATAAAACCAAGGCTTTGGCGGTACAGCGCTTGGCCTCAATCGCTTTGTGGCTAGAGATTCTCGAGGGCACGCCTGCCGACGAGGCGAGCTTGCGTGCCCACATTGACGCCAACAAGCGTGATTTTGCCAGCCGCTACGCCTTGGCTCAGCAAGCGGTGCGCGCGGGTCGCTGGACGGACGCGATGGATGAATTGCTAGAAATTTTGATGCGTGACAAGTCATGGGAAGACGAGCGGGCACGACGCCTCTTTGTCGCCGTGCTCGACATCATCACGCCCGAGCCGCCAAAGGTCGCTGAGGGGCAAACACCACCGGAAGACCCGATAGTGGTGCGCTACCGACGCCGCTTGAGCAGCGTTGTACTGAGCTAGCACCCAACCACTGCGCGGGTGCGGCACGCTCAGGCCAATAGCTGGCTGAGCGCCTCTTGGTATTTGGCACCGGTTTGCGCGATCACGTCGGCTGGCAAATCCGGCGCTGGTGCTGTTTTGTCCCAAGGCACGCCCTGTTGCTGGGCGGTGCCTAGCCAATCGCGCAAAAACTGCTTGTCGTAGCTCGGTGGGTTGCTGCCCAAGGTGTATTGGTCTGCAGGCCAGTAGCGTGATGAGTCGGGCGTGAGCACCTCATCCATCAACACCAACTGGTCATCGCTATCCAGCCCAAACTCGAACTTGGTGTCCGCAATGATGATGCCTTTGCTTAGCGCAATCGCGGCGGCGGCATCGTACAGTTGCAAGCTGATATCGCGAATTTTCACGGCCAAGGGCTCTCCGATCATCGCCACGGTTTGCTCAAAGCTGATGTTCTCGTCGTGCGCCCCCATCTCCGCTTTCGCAGCTGGGGTGAAAATGGGCTCAGGCAGTTTGGCCGCGTTGACCAGCCCTGCCGGCAAAGGCACGCCGCAGACCGACTGCGTTGCTTGATAGGCCTCCCAACCACTGCCTGCCAAGTAGCCACGCACAACGGCCTCAACCGGTATGGGGCNCAAGCGCTTGACCAGCATGGCGCGGTTTTGCACCAAGGGTTTGTCGACGTCGGTGACGACTGANAAGGGGTCNTCACCGGTCAGGTGGTTGGGACAAATATCATGCAACTGATCGAACCAAAACAAGGCCATCTGCGTCAGCAACGCCCCTTTNCCGGGGATCGGTTGCGTCATGATCACGTCATAAGCACTGATACGGTCGCTGGCCACCATCAAAATACGGTCATCGCCCACCGCGTAGTTATCACGAACCTTGCCTCTCGCCAAAAGCGGCAGAGACGTTAACGTAGAGGTGTGCTGGGCATTAGCGGGTAGTGACATGGCGGACAAGGCTTGGCGGCGGGTTAGGCGATGCAAACGCATCGTCATCGGTTAATCGGAACACCGGGTATTTAAACCGAAACGGTAGGGACTCTCTGGAATTGAGAGGGAATGAGGCAACAAAAAAGCGCGACAGGTTGACCACCCGTCACGCTTTTAAAGACAGCTAACGCAATTTACGCGACGACTTGCGCTAACTGCCCAGCGGCNTACTGTCCCGCGACGACGGACAAGGTGTCACCCTTGATTTTAGCGCCCTGACCCTCGCAGCCAAACTCCACGTAACGCTGCTTGCAAATAGCTTGCGCNGCGGCGCGGGCGGGCTTCAACCACTCGCGGGCATCGAACTTCTCTGGGTTTTCATGAAGGAACTTGCGCACGGCACCTGTCATGGCCAAGCGGATATCGGTGTCAATGTTGATCTTGCGCACGCCAAACCGGATAGCCTCTTGAATCTCCTCGACGGGCACACCGTAGGTCTCCTTCATGTTGCCGCCGTAGGTTCGGATGATTTCCAACAGCTCTTGCGGGACACTTGACGAGCCGTGCATCACCAAATGCGTGTTGGGGATGCGTGCATGAATGTCTTTCACACGGCTAATCGCCAAGATGTCACCTGTGGGCTTGCGCGTGAATTTATAGGCGCCGTGGCTGGTGCCAATGGCAATCGCCAACGCATCCAATTGGGTGGACTTTACGAAGTCAGCGGCCTGCTCAGGATCAGTCAACATATCCGCCATTTCGAGCTTGCCAACGGCTCCAATGCCGTCCTCTTCACCGGCCTCACCCGTTTCTAGTGAGCCCAAGCAACCCAGCTCGCCCTCGACCGTGACGCCCACGCGGTGCGCCAACGCAACCACACGGCGCGTTACGTCTACGTTGTACTCGAAGGAGGCGGGGGTCTTCCCGTCCTCCTCTAAAGAGCCGTCCATCATGACCGACGAAAACCCCAGATCAATCGCGCCTTGGCAAATCGCCGGGCTTTGGCCGTGGTCTTGGTGCATGACCAAGGGAATATGAGGGTAGGCCTCCACTGCCGCTTGGATCAGATGCTTGATAAAGCTCTCGCCGGCGTACTTGCGCGCGCCAGCGCTGGCTTGCAAAATCACGGGAGCGCCGACCTCGTCTGCGGCGGCCATGACCGCTTGCACCTGCTCAAGATTGTTCACGTTGAAGGCAGGAATGCCATAACCATTGGCTGCTGCGTGATCGAGTAACTCACGCATTGAGACGAGCGCCATCGGGGTGTCCTTTGTAAAAATGATTGGTAACCGGCTGGTAACTTCGCCGGCGAATACCATCAATTGTAGCCAAAACCCCGACGGCGCTATCCGCCCGCTCCCCTGTAGCCCTCTCATTTAGACCCACTAGACGCCGAAACCGCGATGTAACTCGGCTCTGGGCGAGCGGGCTAGGCCGCGACTTACTTAACGCGGCAAATTTTCAACAAATTGGTACCCCCTGGCTCTCCCAAGGGTTCGCCGCAGGTAATGGCGTAGATGTCACCACTTTGCACAATGCCGCGCTTGATCAAGTGGCGCTCCGCATCCAGTAAGGCCGCATCGCGGTCGGTACTGTTGTCCATAAGCAGTGGGCGC
>JGI20154J14316_10001758_pt1 | contig 18879 bp, 18 predicted proteins | sample COG_04_FD_14316 | JGI IMG/M metagenome (IMG submission 14316) | reverse complement strand
TTTCACTTAGTAATGGGAGTCTCTGCAATTTTCGGAATGTATGCTGGTGTGTACCACTGGTTCCCAAAAATGTATGGTAGAATGATGAACAAAACATTAGGGTACTGGCACTTCTGGATCACAATTATTTGTGCATACGGAGTATTCTGGCCAATGCACTTTATTGGATTGGCAGGATTACCAAGAAGATATTATACCAATACAGAATTTCCAATGTTTGACGATTTAGCAGACATCAATGTAGTAATTACAATATTCGCTTTAGTAGGAGGTGTGGCACAACTAATTTTTATCGCCAACTTCTTTATCTCTATGTATAGAGGACCAAAAGCAACTCAAAACCCATGGAAGTCTAATACTTTAGAATGGACGACACCTGTAGAACACATTCACGGTAACTGGCCAGGAAAAATTCCAGAAGTACACAGATGGGCTTATGATTATAGCAAGCGTGTAGACGCAGACGATGATGATAGTGATTTCTTACATGGTGAAGACTTTGTTTTACAAACAACACCATTACTTGAAGGCGAAGAAGCTTCATAGAAGCTAGATCCCTCAATATAAATATAAAAAACCTTTCCCAATACGGAAAGGTTTTTTGTTTGGTGAGAATCCTCAAAAATTGATTACAATTAATAGTATCTTTGTATTTATGAACGAGCATTTAAACCCAGAGAACAGCAACCTATCAAACGAAGATTTAGACGTAGAAAAAAAACTACGCCCCCTTTCCTTTGATGATTTTTCTGGACAAGACCAAGCCATCGAAAATCTAAAGATTTTTGTAGAAGCGGCAAATCAAAGAGATGAAGCTTTAGATCATACGCTTTTTCACGGACCTCCGGGTCTCGGAAAAACCACTTTGGCACATATTCTTGCGAATGAATTGCAAGTAGGAATTAAAGTAACTTCAGGACCTGTTTTAGACAAGCCCGGAGATTTAGCAGGTTTGTTGACCAACTTGGACGAACGAGATGTACTTTTTATTGATGAAATTCACCGTTTAAGCCCCATTGTAGAAGAATACCTGTATTCCGCTATGGAAGATTATAAGATTGATATCATGATCGAATCTGGTCCTAATGCCAGAACCGTACAAATAAACTTAGAACCTTTCACCTTAATAGGAGCAACCACTCGTTCAGGGTTGCTTACAGCACCTATGAGAGCTCGTTTTGGAATCAATAGTAGATTGCATTATTATACCACAGAACTCTTAACCACAATCGTCCAAAGAAGTGCTGACATTCTGAATGTTCCTATTTCTATGGAAGCCGCTATTGAAATTGCTGGTAGAAGTAGAGGAACTCCAAGGATTGCCAATGCATTACTTCGTAGAGTGCGAGATTTTGCACAAATAAAAGGAACCGGAAGCATTACCATAGAAATTGCGAAGTATGCTTTAAAAGCATTGAATGTAGATGCGCACGGTTTGGATGAAATGGATAATAAAATTTTAATTACAATTATTGATAAATTCAAAGGGGGACCAGTAGGTTTAAGTACCATTGCAACCGCTGTTAGTGAAAACACAGAAACCATAGAAGAAGTCTATGAACCCTTTTTAATTCAGCAAGGATTTATCATGCGAACTCCAAGAGGGAGAGAGGTTACAGAATTGGCCTACAAACACCTCGGACGTGTAAAAGGAAGAAATACAGGTGAATTGTTTTAGAAAAATCAAGACACTCATAGTAGCCTGTTGTTCCTAATTAGTAATTGTCAAAAGTGAATCGCATACCGCGAAAACAAATGAACATAAAAAAAATCATACCTATTTTAGAATGGCTTCCTAATTATCAATCATCTCGATTTAATGGTGATTTAATTGCAGGAATCACCGTAGGTATTATTTTAATTCCGCAAGGGATTGCCTATGCTCTTATTGCCGGTTTACCCCCTATTTATGGTTTGTATTGTGCATTGTTACCTCAGATTGTCTATGCTATTTTTGGTACTTCCAGACAGGTTGCAATAGGACCTGTTGCTATGGATTCGTTAATTGTTGCAACTGGAGTATCTACATTGGCTTTGGTAGGGACAGACCGCTATATTTCAATTGCTATTTTATTAGCCTTACTGGTAGGAATAATTCAGTTTTTAATGGGCGTTTTTAAACTTGGGTTTTTGGTGAGTTTTTTATCAAAACCTGTTATTACTGGCTTTACATCTGCTGTTGCGCTTACCATAGGTTTGAATCAATTCCGAAATTTATTGGGTATTGACTTTATTCAGAGTGATCAAATACAATTTTTAATCGTTGATATTTGGCTTAAAATNACAGCGATNCATATACCTACTACGAGCATTGGTTGNATTGCAATGGTCATTATCATTTTATTTAGAAAAATCAACAAGAAAATTCCAAACGCTTTGATTGTTGTAATTTTAGGAATATTGNCAATGAAATACTTTGGNACCAACTTTCAANACGTTGCCATCGTAAAAAACATTCCCGCTGGATTGCCAAGTTTTAGCATTCCAATATTCGACTTTCAGTTGATAAAACAACTCATGCCAATAGCACTTACTTTGGTTTTGGTGGGGTATTTAGAACTCATTTCTATTGGAAAAACCTTAGAAGTAAAACAAGACGAATACCGATTACGACCCAATCAAGAATTAATTGCCTTAGGATTGAGTAATATGGTAGGTTCTTTTTTTAAAGCCTATCCTTCCACCTCTAGTTTTTCACGTTCGGCTATCAATCAAGAAAGTGGAGCAACAACAGGGATGGCTGCTTTAATTTCTGTTGTAATGGTCGTCTTTACATTATTATTTTTAACGCCCTATTTCTACTATTTACCCAATACGGTTTTAGCGGCCATTATTATAATTGCCGTCTTCGGATTGATTAATTTCAGTGAGGGTTTTTATTTATGGAGAACGAATAAAATAGATTTTTGCCTGATGCTCATCACATTTATATCCACTTTAACCCTTGGGATTGAATATGGAATTTTAATTGGAGTCATTTCTTCATTAACACTAATCTCTTATAGGAAGATATTTCCAAAGAAGAGAAACCAGAAAAAAAATCGCGACCAATAACGCATACAATTAGCACTAAAAATTATCAAATGAAAAATTTATTAAGCCTTTTATTACTAAGTTTCTTTCTTCTAAATTGCAATCAAAAGCAAGTTGTAAAAACAATTACTACCCTAGAATTGAAAGCATTACTAGCAAAAGAAAAAATACAATTATTAGATGTAAGAAGCCCAAAAGAAGTCAGCGATGGTTTTATAGAGACGGCTCTTTTTGCCAATTATTTTGATGCAGATTTTGTAGCACAAGCTGTGCAACAATTAGATGCCTCCAAACCTGTTTATTTGTATTGCAGAAGTGGAAATAGAAGCGGAAAGTCTGCCATCATACTCAAGGAAAAAGGATTTGAAGTGTATAATGTTCTCGGTGGCTACAAGATGTGGAACGAACAGTAAGATTGTGTAACAGTTGTTACCATTCGTTATTAAATGATTTGATATCTTTGTAAAACACTTTAAATAAAAAAAAATGATCGTTATAAAAATAGAAAACTTAAAATGTGGAGGCTGTGCAGCCACTATTAAAAAAGGATTGTTATCCATAGAAAATGTGGACGAAGTAGTTGTTGACGTAGAAAATGATACCGTTTCCATTAGTTCAAAAAATGTATTGATCGATTTGATAAAAGAAAAATTATCAAAATTAGGATACCCAGAAGTGGGGGATAAAAACACCCTAGTACACAAAGCAAAATCTTTTGTGAGTTGTGCCGTTGGTAGAATAGATGCTTAAAAAAAAAGGCGTGCTTATAGCACGCCTTTTTTTTGCTTTTATGCACACTACTTTTCTAGCAACATCCACCACCATCATAGTGGAACGTGGATTCTGAAAAGAAAATATCATCCCTTCCAATTGCTTTTAAAGCAGCGGCTGTTTTGTCACAAATTGCCAAAGGTTGGTTTTTTAGTAAAGTATGACCTTGCCCATCATCAAAATAATCTTCACTTCCATAATAGATCGCAGCTTTCCCGGTAAAAATACAAGGACCGTCTGCAGGCATCGGGTCTTTAATTGCAGCAACTTCAATAGATTCAATATATATTAATTCGTCCGTAGGATAATTTTTAGGATCTAAAATTCGATAAGGCTTTCTTGCTCTAATTTCAATCGTTCCAAACCCAGCATCCGTAAGTGCTTTCACATAGTCTGCAATAGTCAAGCTTCCACTCAAACACAATGCACGTAAACGGGCATCGTTTCGTAATTCATCATTCATGGGTTGTTCACAAGTTGGGTCACTCATAACCAATTTTCCATGTGGTTTTAAAACCCGGTACATTTCTGCAATGGCTTTTTTTAAATCATCGGATTTAAAGATATTGAACAAACAATTTTGTGCTGCTACATCTATAGAATTGTCTGCTACGGGTAAATCCATCGCGTCCCCTTTTCGCAAGTCTACAAAATCACTTTGAAACCAATCGTTTTGTTCCTCTGCAATTTTGAAGTTTTTACGAGAAGCCTCCAACATTTCATCCACAACATCCAATCCAATGACCCCACCTTTTGTTCGGTTGAAATAGGCAAACTGCAACAATTCCATTCCACCACCAACACCTACATACAGCATTTTTGGATTGTTAGTTAAATCTCTTGCATGCACGGTAGATCCACAACCATAGTTCATTTCTTGCATGATGCGAGGAATCTTAAGGCCTGGCAATTCCCAAATAGGATTTGTAGTGCAGCAAAGCCCAACATCAGGAGTTAATGCCGCTTGTTTGTATACATCATTGGTGGTTTCTAAATAACTCATAGTATTTTTTTCAGTGTTCGATTCACAGTTACAGTATGCAATTAAATACTGCTAAAAACTGTTCATTATATTTTACATTATTTTGATCAATTCTTTAAATATGGCAATCATCTTCGGTTCTGCTTTTCCTGCAATCGCAATGATTTCTGTAATATCTACCGGTTGTAAATTTTTCGGATCACATTCATCCGTTAAAACAGAAATAGCAGCACAGGGCAAGTTCAATTGTTTGGCAACAATTACCTCAGGTACGGTACTCATACCCACAGCATCTACCTCCAGAATTTGCAACATTCTGTATTCGGCTCTAGTTTCCAATTGTGGACCTACAACACTTGCATACACCCCTTCGTGCAATTGAATGTTCTTTTCTTTGGCAATGTTTTTTATTATTTGGTTGATTCCTTTTGAATACGGAGCCAACATATCTGCAAAAATATTCCCAAAATTATTTGCGCCTTTGAAGGCTAAAGGAGAACCTCCTTGTAAATTTAAGTGATCTTCGATCAACATTAAATCCCCTTTCTTATAAGTCAAGTTGATAGCCCCTGCTGCGTTAGAAACCAATAACTGTTGAATTCCCAATGCATGCATAGTGCGAATACCATAAGTAACTTCCCATAAATCATAGCCTTCATATACATGAAAACGTCCTGCCATAACAAGTACTTTTTTACCAGAAAACACTCCGTAAATTAATTTTCCAGAATGAAACTCCACCGTTGCTTGAGGGAAATTAGGAATTTCTGAATAGGCAATTTCTTTCTCTATTGAAATTTCATCCACTAATTTTCCCAGTCCAGTTCCCAATACAATTCCGATTGTTGGATCTGTAATTCCCGCTGCTTTTAAAAAAGCGACTGTTTCATTAAGTTGTTCTTGTTTCATGGTTCTTGCTGGGTCGAGCGCAGTTGAGACCTATATAAAGTTACCGCCTTGAAACTGCGCTTTTGTCTCTAATTATAGGACAAAGCTCAACGCGAGATGTATTAGTTTAAAAAATGTTGAAATGCGGGATGCTCTTTGATATCATCTAAAACATCTGCATCATTCAATTCGTTTAACAAATGTACTTTTTTATCTTTTAAATCGTTCAGTGTTTCCTCTCTTACTGTAGATGTTCCCCAGTTTTTATTCTTAAAAACATTTGGATGTACAGATTTCATGCCCAATAAGTAATATCCGCCGTCTTCAGCAGGCCCTATAACAACATCGTTTGATGCCAACTGTAAGAATCCCTTTTCAATAATTTCTTCTGATAAATCAATCAAATCACTGCCCACAATTAGTACTTTTTCATAACCATTTGCAAAAGCATCTTGAAAAGCATTTTGCATTCGGATACCTAAATCTTCACCCAATTGCTGTTTTTTTTGATAAATTTCACCATTCCAAAGGTCATCTTCTCTCACTTTTACGGAATAATAGACTGCCTTGTCACAGGCTATATTTTCGGTTACTTTTTTGGTATGCGCCAATAAAAATTTATAAATGGCCAATGCTTTTTCTGCTCCGATGGTCTTTGCTAATCGTGTTTTTACCTTTCCCAATTCTGGATTTCTTGTAAAAATTAAAAGTAGGTTTTTACTCATAGACTTTCTTTCCTTTTAAGAGCCATTTACTCCATTCTTTAGAAAAAACATGTATTTTCTCAGTGGCATTTCCGTTGGAGTCAAACACGAGATTTCCTTTATTTTTCCATTCGAAAATTCCTCCATATAAATTTAAAACATTTGTATACCCTGCCACTTTAAGTTTCTCTGCGATGTCTTCAGATCGGATTCCTAAGGAACAATACACCACAATTTTACTCTTTTTATTCGGTATTTTTTTGAGAGTTTCTTTGAGGTTGAAAGTAGTATAACCCACAAATTTTGCGTTTTTTAGATGACTTGTTTTGAATTCCTTTTTTTCCCGAACATCCAATAAAATCAAATTTGCTGCAGTTTTTTGTAATTGAGTTACAGATATATAAGGAATGCTTTCTGTGTTGTACATCTTCAATAAATTCTTCAAATTATTTTGAGAAAATACATTGGTAGTAATTAATAACAAAAAGGATAAAATTCGTATTTTCATAAAACAGTTCTTATGCGACTACCCCTTGACAACTACTTCCTGCACCTGCCGTACAGCCATAACAATGTTGATTGATAATGATATTTCTGTCTTGTAAAAGCGCTTCGTTATAGTCCCCAATGTGTTGTACCTTACTGGCCACCTTTAAATTCAACATCTGGTTGAAATCGCAATCGTATAAATACCCATCCCAACTGACCGAAATGGTATTGGTACACATCACATTTGCTACTGCTGTTGGATTGTAGGCATCTACCAAAGAAAACATGTAATCTTCATAGTTTTCAGAAGCAATTAAATAATCTAAAAATCTACTAATAGGCAAATTGGTAATGGCAAATAAGTTGTGAAAGTCAATGTTAAAGTCCGTTTTTAACGCTTTTTTAAAATCGTTTTCTAAGGCCATTTGATCGCCCGGTAAAAAGGCACCAGAAGGATTGTAAACCAAATCTAATTTTAAATCAGATCCTTCCCTTCCATATCCTACCTCATTAAGCATTTGTAGTGCTTTGATAGATTTGTCAAAAACACCATCACCTCGTTGTTTGTCAGTTTTTCCACGGGTCCAATGTGGCATTGAAGAAACAACATGGATGTTATGTTTTTTAAAGAACTTTGGTAATTCGTAGTATTTCTTATTTGCCCGAATAATGGTTAAGTTAGAGCGAACTATGAAATCTTTAATACCCGCTTTTGCAGCAGCTTCTACAAATTCTTTAAAATTTGGATTCATTTCTGGTGCACCACCCGTTAAGTCTAGCGTATGTGCTCCCGTATTTTTAATCACCTCCAAACATTGTTGCATGGTTTCTAAAGTCATGATTTCTTTCCGATCTGGACCTGCATCCACATGGCAATGCGCACAAACTTGATTGCACATATACCCTAAATTGATTTGAAGAATCTCTAATTTTTTGGGTTGTAGCGGAAACTGATGGGTTTCTTTTAGTTTGTTAGCAAATGTGGGCAATTCGCCATCAGCGAAAATTCCACTGGATAGAATTTCCATTTGACGGGCTGTATTTGCCAAATCATTGTTTCTTGCTAAAAGTGATTTTGTAGCCATTTTTATACGGTATTGTTTTTTCTCTTACATTTCTAATTTGTTCACTTTGTTCATCATTTGAACTCCGTGTACTAGAGTAGCACCACTTTTAATAGCAGCCCCTACATGAATCGCTTCCATCATTTGTTCTTTAGTAATGCCTCGCTCAAGGCCATCTTTGGTATAGGCGTCGATACAATAAGGACATTGTTCTGTATGTGCAACAGCCAAAGCAATAAGAGATTTTTCACGCGCTGTTAAAGCACCTTCTTCAAACACTTTTCCATAATAATCAAAGAATTTGTTTCCCAATTCTTCGCTCCATTCTGTGATTTTTCCAAATTTCCGCAAGTCGGAAGCATCATAATAAGGTTTTGCCATAATTTTATTTTTCGTTTAAATTCCAGTCATACGTTTTGTAACGAATCTGTGCATTTTTATCAATTGAAGTCTCCGAATATTGATTTAAGTACTCAATAATACTTCCTTTTTCTGTAAAATCCTCTTTAAACCAACTAAAAATTTTAGAGATTTTAATATTTTCATTGCTGATTTTATTTCTGGCAGTATCGTTGACAAATTCGGTCATTAATTTTTCTAATTCGGCATTTACATTTTCCTCTGTAAACGCAATATTCAATAATTTGGGGCAGGAAATAGAGGCACAATTCACACCTACATGAATTCTTGGATCTTTGTATTTTTTTCGTAAAATTTCATGCTCCAAATGATCCAAAGTGTATGTTTGATTTCCCACTTTTACAAATGGAATTTTCCAAGCAGTATTTCCTTCTTTCTTAATTGTTCGAATGCTTGTTAGTGGATAATTATCTAAAATAATTTGTAGTGTATATGCATTATAAACATTGATCCAAAAGGCTTTTTTTTTGTCTTTAGACCAGGTGGTTTTAGGCGTTACTTTTTCTAAAGAAGTGAGATATAATCGCAATTTTTTTTGATTAAAATTTTTATAATCAACGATTCCTTCTTTGGTAACATGGGCTTGTAACAACTCATTATAAATTAATGTTTGTGCTGTTGCTTTTAGCGATAAAAAAACAATGATTAGTAAAAATATTTTTTTTAGCATCTTTTTTTTACGATTTCTATTCCAAACAAAACTACTCAATTATCCGTGACTGTTTCTAAAAATAATGTTAATAGGGGTTTTGTAATTGTGAAAAACAAGGAACTGTTAGTTGTTTTTTTTTTGAATGCATCCTTTTTCGTTCTATTCATTATTAAGACCCATGCGTATTGGCTTCTCAAAAAAAACATTATTTTTGTCCACAATTATTCAAATACATTTTAAATGAAAGCATATATATTTCCAGGGCAAGGAGCACAGTTTACAGGAATGGGTTTAGACCTTTACGAGCAATTTCCATTGGCGCAAGAATATTTTGAAAAAGCAAATAAGATCCTTGGGTTTTCGATTACTGATATTATGTTCGAAGGAACTTCAGAGCAACTCAAAGAAACAAAAGTTACACAACCTGCTATTTTTTTACACTCTGTAATCTTGGCAAAAGTATTGGGAGATTCATTTCAACCAGAAATGGTTGCAGGACACTCTTTGGGTGAATTGTCTGCTTTGGTTGCAAACGGTGTTTTGTCTTTTGAAGACGGATTAAGGCTTGTTTCTAAACGTGCTTTGGCAATGCAGAAAGCCTGCGAAATAGCACCTTCGACCATGGCCGCAGTTTTAGGATTGGAAGACCATGTAGTCGAAGAAACCTGTCAAGGAATTGATGGAATTGTGGTTGCTGCAAATTACAATTGTCCCGGGCAATTGGTTATTTCTGGTGAAATTTCAGCCGTTGAAAAAGCCTGTGAAGTACTTACAGAAAAAGGAGCAAGAAGAGCTTTGTTATTACCTGTTGGAGGCGCCTTTCATTCACCAATGATGCAGCCAGCAAGAGAAGAATTAGCAGCAGCTATTCAGGAAACTACTTTTAGTGAGCCTACCTGCCCAGTGTATCAAAATGTACCTGCAAAGGCGGTAACAAGCCCAGATGAGATTAAAGAAAACTTAATTGCACAATTAACGGCACCTGTAAAATGGACACAATGCATTCAGGCAATGATTGCAGATGGTGGAACAGAGTTTATTGAGGTTGGACCGGGGAAAGTTTTACAAGGGTTAATGCGAAAAATTGATCGAAGTGTCACTGCAAGTGGCGCAACCGTTCTTTCGTAAAAAGAGTTTTTATTGACTTATTTTTAATGTCATCAACTTTAAGGATCAATTCTTAATTGGTTGTTGCCTTTTGTTTAATAAAATAGGCGTTCCATACCCTAGCTCCCTCATTCTATCGAATTGTGTTTCTGCATCACCAACAACCAACCAAATTAATTTATCTGGATTTACATATTTGTTTGCGAGTTCTTTTACACGCGCTTTCGTCATATTATTTACAATGGACTCTTGTTCTTTTACATAATCGGATTTCCATCCATAGGTACTCATGTTAGAGAGCATTCTTAATTTTGCACTAGCTGTTTCAAAAGCCCTTGCATTACTTTTGATTAAAAAACTTTTTGTTGTTTCTAAATCCTTGTCTGAAAAAGTGGTAGGGTACTCTTTTAAAATTTGTTTGATCAACTGTGCCGATTCTAGGGTGACATTCGATCTTACTCCACTAGAAATGGTAAATGAGCCTTTTGCTTTTGTCCCCGAAAAACCCGATCGAATTCCGTAAGTATATCCTTTTCCTTCTCGTAATTCCTGCGTTAATCTCGATGCAAAACCACCACCACCAAGGATATAATTCATGACAGAAGCGGCATAATAATCCTCATCAGTAATCGCCAATGCAGGTGCTCCAAATTGTAAAACAGATTGTTTTGCGTTTGGAATATCATAAAAATAGACTGTTGGTTTTGTAGGTGCTTCAGGTGTTTTATAAGTAGGAATAAGCACTTCTTTGGTCGCCCATTGAGTGTTTAAGTCTTCTAAAGAACTCAATACCTCGTTTTCTTTTATATTCCCTACCACAAACATTTTTGCAACGGAGGGTGATATGGATTTTTCATAAAATGCTTTTACATCTTCAATCGTTATTTTAGAAACAGATGAAATGGTTCCTAGTGTATTTTTAGAACGGATGTTTTCTTTTCCGTAAATCAATTCATTATAGGCATTTCTTGCTACAGCGTTTGGACTTGCTTGTTGCTGGCGTAACCTTGTAACGGTTGCTTTTTTTAGCAATTCAAAGGCAGTTTCATCAAACCTTGGAGACAGGATCATTTCTTGGGCTAGGGCTAAAGTAGCATTATAGTTTTTCGCCAAAGTGGTTCCACTTATTGTGATACTTTCTTTCCCTGCATAACTGAATATAGATGCGCCTAAATCTTGAATAGCTTCCTCTAATTCTTGAGTCGTTTTGTTTTTTGTGCCTTTGTTTAATAAACTAGCCGTTAAATTTGCAACGCCTAATTTGTCCATGGATTCTAGTAGTTGTCCTCCATCAATGGTTAGATTAAAGCGTACTAGTGGCACTTCATTGTTTTCAATTCCAAAGATTTTTAATCCATTTTCTAAGGTGCTTTCATATACTTTAGGAACTGCAAGTGATGGCGTTTCTCCGGAAATAGGTTCTATGCTTCTATCAAAAGAAGATGGTGTTTTTGTGTAGGTAGCTGCAATTTTAGGGTCAAATTTTTCCTCTGCACCCGTTATGATTTTTTCTTCTACAACATTGGCTAAAACAGCATTTTCTAATATCAAATCTGCACTGCTTCTTGGTACAAAACAGGTTGCGATATAATTTTTGTTTTTGATGTATTTGTTATAAACACGCATTACATCTGCTGTAGTTACTGCCAATGTTCTTTTAATATCTTCTGTTACAAAGCCTGGGTCTCCTGTATATGTATTGTAGGAAGCCAATCCAGTTCCTTTTCCTAAAACGCTAGATAAACTTCTGTAAAAACTAGTTTCTTGCCCTGCTTTTATACGCTTTAAGCTTTTTTCGGAAATGCCTTCTTTTTCAAATTTTGCAAATCCTTTTTCAATCCCAGTTTTTATTTCTTCTAAGTTTTTATCCTTAAAAGCTCTTACGGAAATTTGTGTTTGCCCTGCTAATTCAGAAATATAATTAAACATACTTGTCGAAGAGGTTAGTTTTAATTCATCAATTAAAACCTGATTCATTGGTGCCGATTTTCCTTCTGTTAGGTATTCAGATAAAACCTCTAAAGGATAAGAATCTGGGTGGTAAGACGCAACTGTTGGCCAAACCATTGTAAGTTGTGGCACCCTTGCAAAGTTGTCTTCATAATACAAGACTTTCGTTTCAGGCACACTTCCAGGACGTTTTTCTAAAGCAGGAATATCGGTTCCTCTTGGGATTTCGTCAAAATATTTACGCACCCATTTTGTTGCTTGTTCAATGTCAAAATCACCCGATAAAACCAATGTTGAATTGTTGGGTACATACCATTTCTTGTAAAAAGTTTTTACATCNTCTAAGGTTGCATTTTGCAAATCTTCAAGAGATCCAATTACTTGCCAATTGTAGGGATGGTCTTTTGGATATAAATTTTTGCCAATTACATATTGGTTGTGTCCATAAGGTCTGTTGTCAATACTTTGTCTTTTTTCGTTTTTAACGACTTGTTTTTCTTTCGCTAAAACCGGGGCTGTAACCGTATTAATAAACCAGCCTAATTTATCCGCTTCTGCCCAGATCATTTTTTCTAAAGCATCTTTTGGGACGGTTTGTAAATAGTTTGTTCGGTCTCTCGAAGTAGATCCATTTGCGCCAGAACCACCAATGCGTGCACTCATTTTATCCAACCCTCCTTTTCCAAGGTTTTCAGACTCTAAGAAAAGTAAATGTTCAAACAAATGCGCAAAACCAGTTCTCCCTTCGGTTTCTCTTGCTGAACCAACATGTACCATCAATTCTACAGCGACTACGGGATCTGATTTATCAATATGAAAAATAACATCCAAGCCGTTGTCCAATTCAATTTTTTTATAATCAATACGAAGTTCGGGATTTTTGGTTAGCTTTTCTTGACTGCAGGCAATTGCAAAAATCGCAAAGAAGCCTAAAATTATTTTTTTGTTCATGATTTTTTTTTAAAAAGTAAAGCTACTGAAATATGTGGTAATGAGTCAGAAAAGAGAGGAAATTAGCTTTTTTTGAATGTTAAAAAGCCTGATTATTGTTGCTGTTGCCATTTCCAAGCAGCAGCTAAAGCCTCATCTAAACTTTTTTCTGTTTTCCAATTCAGCTCTTTGTTGGCTGTTGTAGTATCTGCATAGGCTGCTGTAATATCTCCTTCGCGTCTGTCAACAATTTTGTAATTCAATGGTTTTCCAGCTGCCTTTTCGAAGGCAGTAATTACTTCTAAAACGGAGCTTCCGATGCCTGTTCCCACATTAAAAAACTCAAAATTGGCTTTATTTTTTTTATTGATAAGCCTTTCTAATGCCGCAATATGTGCTTTTGCCAAATCAACAACATGAATATAATCTCGAACTGCAGTTCCGTCCGAAGTATCATAATCAGCCCCAAAAACAGACAATTCTTTTCGAAGTCCGGCAGCTGTTTGCGTAATAAATGGGATCAAATTTTGAGGAACGCCTATGGGTAATTCCCCTATTTTTATACTTTCGTGTGCACCTATTGGATTGAAGTAGCGAAGTGCAATGGCATTCATATTGTATGCTTTGCAACTTTCGGCAATAATTTCTTCGCCAATTTGTTTGGTGTTTCCGTAGGTAGATTCCGCTTTCTTTATGGGGGCATTTTCATTAATTGGCAAGGCATCTGCTTGTCCATAAATTGTACAAGAAGAGCTGAAAATAAAATGGTCTATACTTCTATTTTTCATTTCCTGTAATAAATAGACCAAGCTACCAATATTATTTTCGTAATACGCTAAGGGTTTTTGGATGCTTTCTCCAACGGCTTTAAAAGCTGCAAAATGAATGACTCCATCTATCTTGTTTGTGTCAAAAAAAGAGGTGACATCTGCTTTGACACGCAAATCAATTTTATGAAAAAGAGGTTTGATACCTGTGATTTCTGTAATTTTTTCTAAAACATCAATTTTTGAATTTGATAAATCATCAATAATTACAACCTCAAAACCTTTGTTTTGAAGTTCTACCACTGTGTGAGAACCAATAAAGCCCAATCCACCTGTAACGAGTATCTTTTTCATTTTTATTATTTTATAAAGGAAAGAATGGTATTTGTAATAAATTCTAATTGTTCTTGATCTAATTCGGTATGCATTGGTAAAGAAATTACTTCCTTTATTAATTGATTGGTCACCTTAAAATCTGCTTCTTGATATCGATCATCTTTGTATGCTTTTTGTGCATGCAATGGAACTGGATAGTAAATGGCATTTGGAATATTGTTTTCTAATAAATGTTTGTGCAAAGCATCTCTTTTGCCATTTTTAATCTGCAATGTATATTGATGAAAAACATGGCAATCACAAGAATCGCAAAGTTGTCCACAATTAGGTGTATTATTTTTGATTGAGTTGTTGGTGTAATAATGTTTGCATTATTTGCAAATGCTTTGTTGTAAAAACGAGCAGCATCTCTTCTCGAAGTACAGTAGGTGTCTAAATTAGGGAGCTTTGCTTTTAAAACACCTGCCTGAATTGAATCCAATCGAGAATTGACTCCAACGACGTCATGGTAATAGCGTGTGTACATTCCGTGGTTTACAATTCCTCTGATGGTATGTGCTAATTGATCATCGTTTGTGAAAATAGCACCGCCATCTCCATAACAACCTAAGTTTTTTGATGGAAAGAAAGAAGTTGTACCCACATTTCCTAGTGTTCCCGCTTTTTGTTTTCTTCCGTCTTTAAAGGTATAAGTAGCGCCAATTGCTTGTGCATTATCTTCAATTACAAAAAGGTTATGCTCTTGAGCAATTTCTAAAATAGCTTCCATATTGGCAACTTGACCAAATAAATGGACCGGTACAATCGCCTTTGTTTTTGGAGTAATTGCTTTTTTTAATGCCTCCAAATCAATATTAAAAGTTGCTGGATCTACATCTACCAAAACGGGTGTTAATTTTAACAATGCAATCACTTCTACCGTTGCGGCAAAGGTAAAATCTACAGTGATTACTTCATCGCCTTGTTCAAGCCCGAGTCCCATCATAGCAATTTGCAATGCATCGGTACCATTTGCACATGGAATGACGTGTTTTACATCCAAATATTTTTCTAAGTCTGCTTGAAATTCATGCACTAAAGGACCGTTTATATAGGCAGACGTATTTAAAACCTGTTCTATAGAATTGTTCACAACGTCTTTAATTTTGGCATATTGACCTTGCAGGTCTACCATTTGAATTTTTTTCATAAATAATGATTTTGTAATCGATTTCAAAAATACGACTTAATTCTATTATCTTTGAAAATATCAATTAGATTTCTATGAAAATTCTTAAAAAATCCCTCAAATATTTTTTCCTTTTTAGCCTTTTTTTGTCAGTAGGTTTGTGGCTTTATATAAAGACTCTGGTTCCTGTTTATGAGGGTGAAATTGAGATTAAAAATCTTTCAGAGGAAGTGAAAATTCATTTTGATGCCATTGGTGTTCCCCACATAAATGCCCAAAATCAACAGGATGCATATACAGCATTGGGTTACTTACATGCACAGGATCGATTGTGGCAAATGGAACTTATCCGTAGAATTGCTGCTGGAAGATTGTCTGAGATTTTTGGTGAAAAATTAATTGATGCCGATATATTTATGTCGGGTTTGGGGATTGAAGAAAATGCTCAAGAAACAATACAAAACTTAGATAAGAGCAGTGAAATGTATCAGTTATCGATGGCGTATTTGGATGGTATCAACCAATATATTGCTAACGGAAAAACACCCATAGAATTTACAATTGTTGGTGTAGAGAAAGAAATGTATACCCTTAAAGACATGTACAATGTCTTTGGTTATATGGCGTTTAGTTTTGCAGTTGCACACAAGACAGACCCTTTGTTAAGTGAAGTAAAGGAGGTCTTAGGTGAAAATTATTTGAATGAATTAATCGATGCAGAATCTCAGAATTTAACCTTTATTAAAAGTGAGAAAAATCCTGAAATAAAGGCTGCATTTGGAGTTGCTATGCAAAAACTATTTGAAGCGTTGCCAATTTCACCCTTTATTGGAAGTAATTCTTGGGTGTTAGGTCCAGAAAAAACTAAAAATGGAAAAGTAATTTTCGCCAACGATCCACATATTGGTTATTCACAACCCTCCGTTTGGTATCAGTCGCATATTAAAACACCTGATTATGAATTGTATGGTTTCAACTTAGCGTTGATTCCTTTTCCTCTTTTAGGACACAATAGCGATTATGCCTACGGATTAACCATGTTTGAAAATGATGATGTTGATTTCTATATTGAAGAAAATAACCCAGCAAATGACATGGAATATAAAACAGCTTACGGGTTATGAAACGTATCAATTAATTGACAAACGCATTAAAGTGAAAGGACAAGAAGATCTTGTGTATCAAATAAAAGTGAGTCAACATGGTCCTATAATGAATGCTATTATCAAGCATTTAGATGATGAGAGACCGATTGCAATGCAATGGGTTTATACAGCCTTAGAAAATAAAATTTTAGAGGTTGGGTATGAGATTTCACATGCAAAAAATTTGTCCGACTTTAAAAAAGGGGCGAGTAAATTGCATGCTCCCGGTTTAAACATGATGTATGGGGATGCAAAAGATAATATTGCCTGGTTTGCTTCTGGGAAACTTTATCGATACCGAGATTCTTTGTATACCAAAACCTATTTAGATGGTACTTCTGGAGCTGATGAAATTCTAGAATATTTAGACTTTGAGCAAAACCCACAAGCAGTAAATCCAAGTTGGAATTATGTGTACTCGGCAAATAACCAACCCAATGCTGTTGGAAGTGAATTGTATCCAGGATATTATTTAAATGAAAGTAGAGCAAAGAGAATTGTCGATTTAGTTGCTCCAAAAGATGATTGGACAAAAGAAGAGGTTGCAGAAATGATGAATGATGTAACGGCTCCAGTTGCCTCACCAATTATAGTAAATTTTATAAAATCTCTCGATAAAACGGCACTGTCTTCAAGTGAAAAAATAGCAATTTCAAATTTAAGAAACTGGAAAGGGAACTTTGATAAAAATGAAACGGGTCCCGTAATTTACAATCGAATCGTATATGAATTTCAAAAGAATACCTTTTCAGATGAAATGGGTAAAGCGTTCAAACAGTTTTCAAATACCCCTTTAATAGAAAAGGTATTACCTGTGCAAATGGCAAGAGAGGAATCGGTTTGGTGGGATGATGTTTCAACAAAAGAAAAGGTAGAAAGCAAAAAAGATATCGTCATGAAATCTTTTAAAAATGCGTTTTCTTTTCTACAAAATCAGTTGGGAGAAAATGTTGAAAATTGGACTTGGGATCGCGTAGTATCAGTAGAACACAAGCACCCCTTAGGGGAAATTCCGGTACTTAGAAGTCTCTTTAATGTAGGGCCTTTTGTAACTTCTGGTGGTGATCAAGTAATTAACAATCAAATTTATAATATTGATTCTACGGGCTATTACAAAGTAAAAGCAGGACCTTCTACGAGACGCGTTGTTGATTTTTCTGATGCCGAAAATAGCTTGGCAATTTTGCCAACCGGACAATCGGGTCGTGTTTTTAGTGATCATTACAAAGACCAGGCGGCGAAGTATTTGAATGGAGAATATGTGCCTATGCTATTAAATCAGTCAACGATTCTTAAAACCAAGCGCGTATTGGTTTTGAAACCGAAGCGTGATTAAGTACTACACTTCTTTGTAAACTTCTTCAAAAGGAATTCGAAAACGTTCCCCATAAACGCCTTTTTCATCTCTAATTCCACAAGAAACAATCATGTTTATTTCTGCGCCAAAAGGAAGACCGAGTAATTTTTTTACACGTAAAGTGTCAGAACCTTCCATAGGGCAAGTGTCATAGCCTTTGGAGGCCATCGCGATCATAAAGTTTTCCGCTGCCAATCCACAAGTTTTATGTGCTATATTGCGAATATCACTTCCTCTAACTTGTCGGTAAATTGGTTTAAAAATCCCAATGATAGAAACGAATATAAATTTAAAAAAACCTAAAATTCCAAAAAAATCTGAATAGGCAAACGGAATTATTTTTCCATAATAATTTCGAATCACTTTTTCTCTACTACTTTGTTCCGCTTTTGGTTTTGGTGGAAAAAGAGCATCCACCATTTTTAAATTTGCTTTTGCGCGTTTTCTCCACAAGTCTTTTCTCGTTACAAAAACGACCAATTCTTGTGCTGTTTTTGCTGCATTTTGATTGAAGCAAAAAGGAGCCATTTTAGCAATGGTTTCTTTAGAGACAACATGATAAAATTCCCACAACTGCATATTGCTACTGTTTGGTGCTAAAGTAGCCAGCTCAATACACTTTTTTACAATTTTTGTATCAATGGCTTTTTCTTTATAAATTCTTACCGAACGTCTATAATTAATTGCTTCTGAAACTGTTTTTTCTAAACTCATTTTTTGTTTTAAGAAAGGGTTTTAATTTTTTTATGCATCACCAGAAACCAAAAAGGAGGGAGTAATGCAAGTAGCATCATGCCAGGGTATCCTGTTGGCATTTGTGGACTTTCTGGAACTGTTTTTAATGTTTGATAGTGTTTTGAACCATTGTAATGATGGTCTGAATGTCGCGATAAGTTGAAGAGTAATACTTGTCCAACCTGATGGTCAGAATTCCAAGAGTGCTTTCTTTTTACTTTTTCATAACGTCCATTTTCATCTTGTTTTCTTAACAATCCATAATGTTCAATATAATTAACAGTTTCTAAAAGAAGAATACCAATTACCGCTGCTAATAAAAAATAAATGGTAACAGATTGTCCGAAGAAAAAATAAATTGCACTAAGTAACAGAAAGTTG
>JGI20154J14316_10001754_pt1 | contig 18912 bp, 20 predicted proteins | sample COG_04_FD_14316 | JGI IMG/M metagenome (IMG submission 14316) | reverse complement strand
AAAAAAAATCAAATGACTGACCAACAAGACGATGCATCACCCATGTTTAACCATGACTCTGTTGACTTTCAAAACTGGAGCTACTCCGATTTGAAAACCCGCAGCGGCAAGCAGGGAGGGCAGGTGTTCGTCAACGTGAACGAGAGCACGCGCGACTCTCCGCGGTTTCAACTTCCACAGGGCCGCGTCCCGTTTGGCGCCCGCGTTCCTCAGCAAGATGGTGGTTCTACTAATGCGTATCCGAGCCACAACATGGAATTCTCCGTCGTTCGTACGGGTGCCTTGGCCGAGTGGTGCAAGGCGGTGGACGAAAGCAATTTGAAATTTGTCGTCGACCAGCAACGCACGCTGTTTCCGAAAGCCAAGAACTTGACCGAGGACGCAATCAAGGCGTTTTACCGCACAATGCTGCAGCAATCGTCAAACGAGGAGTACGACCCACTCATGCGCATCAAGATCAAAGGCGAGACGAACGTGTACATCGCGCGTGGTGACGACATGGTTGAAGGCACCGTGGACGACATCAAACCTGGGTGCGAGGTGGTGCCGATCGTCCGTGTCTCAGGGTTGTGGTTCGTGTCCAAGAACTTTGGCATGACGCTAAGCGCCACGGACGTCCTTGTCTACCCGAAGCGTGCCAAACGCAAAGCGGATTTCAATCGCAGCGGTTTTAAACAAGGCAAGGTGCCCAAACTGTGCTACGATCAGACGATACCTGAGGTGGTTGACGTAGCCGAGGAACCCGAAGAGACGGAAGATTCAAACAACGTCTAAAATTACATGCAGGGTTCTTGGTGAAAAGCAAACAGAGCAGGTGTGTATAATTTTTTTCTACTCCCTATATAAAAAAACAAAAAAAAAAAGAATTTTTTTGATAAAACTAAAAATGTCCTCAGTTTCCAACGAGACCGGCTTTATCATCGGACTTTTATTAGTGCTTGTCGTCTTTCTTATTGTGTTTTTTGTAGTACTAAACTCACAACCCGAGAGCAAAGACACAGTTGTTGCGATGGCACCCGTCAAACAAATGCTAGCGGAATCCAATCAAAAACCACGCGTTCAATACACATCAAACAGGGACGAGGACGACATCTTGCCCCCGTCAAACTTGACAACCGATATTTACGATGCCAACGAAGAGCCTCCGGAGCGAGCCCTTTTGTCGACAAGAAAAGACTTTACATCGCAAGACCTCTTCACGTTGGCGGTGACCTCGGGTGGCGGCCAAGATTCGGTGTCGGATCTGGCGCGCAAAAGCAACAATGAGCCAATACTGTGGGGCCGTTCAAGTTACTTGTAGGGAAAAAATAATAAAAGCGTGTCAAACCAAGCATTGAAACAAAACACAGATCACAACAAATAAGCCAACGCCAAAATGTCGACCGCAATCCAGGAGTTTTGTAGATCTTCGTTAAAACTACGGGACCTGACACAGGAAGAGAAGGAAACTCGAGCTCCACTGAACCAGCAAAGGACCGACCTCAAGAAACGCCTGCACGAGGAAATGGAGAGCCACGGTGTCGAGTGTGTGCATCTGCATGGGGACGGCAAGTTTAAGTTTGCGCGATTTAAAAAGACGTACAGCTCTCGCGTGATTACGGGCGACATGCTGCGCACTGCGGCGGAGGCGGTCACCAGTCAGCAACTGACGAAAGCGGGGTCGACGGCTCTTCCTTGGCCGGAGGCGGTGACAAAGGCAACAATGGACAATTTGAAGGAACTTCGAACCACCGAGTCTACCAAGGTGGTGCTGTGCAATGACAAGCCGAGGCAAGTTGAGGACATTCCGGCATGCTCGGCCGAGGTTCAAAACATTACTGAGAACATCGTCACTGTGCAACGAGAACTCCAAAACGTGTCGCGGCGGTACTCTGACACCAAAAAGGACCTGCAGGCTACCAAGAAACAGGCATCGATACAAGTGGTTGAGTACTTTCGAGAGCACAACGCCTCATCGCAACCACTCCAACTGTCGTACAATGGAATTCGAAAACGGTACTTTTTGCAGCGAACCACGCGAACCAAAAAAAAAGCGGTTTCGGTCTCCGAGGTCAAACAAATGGTGACCTCCGCCGCCGCCCAGACCTTTGGCGAATTGGACGACGCTACAGCAGAAGATATCATGTCAAACCTCGTACCGTTCGCGGATCGCATTACATCCCAGTACGATGTACATCGCGCCCCGGAAGTTTCCGAGACCGTTGTACTCAAGAGAGCTTCCGAGAAGGAAGATTCACAGGATCTACTGGAGCCGCCTGAGCCGCTTGTGGCGGAGGAGAGCAGTGGTGAGAGAGAGTGAAAAAAGTAAAACATACATATACAAAGTCTGGTAATAAAAAATATAATTGAAATTTTTTTCTTCATTCTATTCTATTATGACGTTTGTATTTAGTCAGCTTGGATTTGTCGACAGGGAAAGATTGTAACGTTGCACTGCACTTCCGAAACCTCTTTTAAACGAAAGAATTAGCAGGTTGGGCAAAAATAGTCATATTTTTGCCTGAAACCACCATAGGCACCTGAAAAAAATTGAGGAAAATAAATTGATAAAATAAAAACCAGGATTGTATACTTTTGGCTAAACAAATTTTGCAGGGCCGTGTCATCTCATGCCCGTCGCAAAAAAATAAAAAAATTATGCAAAGTAATAAATTTACGCAACATATCTTGACCAACAAGTTCCAAAAAATAATGTGCGCAAAAGTATACAATCCTGGTTTTATTTTATTCAGGTGGTTTCCTCGAGATTTTTCAGGTTCTTAACCCAAGTTCTCACTGGTGAATATTACCACAATCGCGGCGATCAGAAACCTGAAAACTACTAGGTATCACAGGGACGTGACAAAATCTCAAACAAACGCACTGAATAAATTGATAATATCCCGGGAAAATATATAAAACCAGGATACGAAAACCAGGATACGTTGACTGTTGAAAATTAGAACACTCCAAACACTCCACAATGTCCGATCAATCACTTCACACCGGGTGGACACCGCGTACCGTGGATCCGGTTCACACGGTCCACACCCAGGGTGTGAAAAGGGTTAGGGAAAACCCCGAAAACCCCGAAAAAACAGAAGAACCAGAAAAACCTCAAAAACCCCAAAAAAGCCGAAAGACCAAAAAAACCCCGAAAAACCCGTTCTATATCACGAGCAAGAAGGAGCGGACCCGTCGCTTGGGCGGGTTTGACCTCGAAGGAATCTTGAGCGAAATCCCCAGCCGGGCAATGAAAGACATGTCCGACCGCACGCTCCGACGTTTCTCCCGTGCACTGCGCGATGCGGTGTGGGACAAGAAGGCGTTTTGTGTCGTGCACGAGTGCACTCGCGAGGAAGCCGTTGCCAAAGGGGCACTGGGCGGGTTCAAGCACGGTGAAAACGGTGCCGGGCACTTCTACTTTGAGCCCAGTGAGCCCCGACCGGAGTTCACCGCGGAGCAGATTCAATTGATTGGCGACCACACTGCCTGCTGCTACAACACAGGTCAGCCCTGCGCACAACAGTTGGACGACGAGTGGGACGGGGACCCTTGCGAATGTGCAATGGGCAGTGCCAATGGGTCCTACTGCTACGAAGTTGGTATTGGACCGGACACCTTTGAAGAGGAGTGCAACTGCTTTGCAATCAAGCCGATCTGTTCCCGGGTGGAACCCAGAATGGGATCGGATTCGTACCTCGAGTACATCTACACCGTCAAACAGTTCAAGGACAGTGTCGGAGATTTTGCATTGTTGGACGCCGATACGCTTGTCAAAGTCGGTGCGTTTTTAAAATCGTCGATGCGAAGTGAATTGAGCTACCAATGCAAAATCTCAGACAGTTCTGTTGTCTACAAACCTTACACTTTTGCACACCCAGGTTACATTAATGAGGAGCCCGAGCCTGCACCCAAGCCACCCGAGCCTGCACCCAAGCCACCCGAGCCTGCACCCAAGCCACCCGAGCCTGCGCCCGATGCACGTCCCCGAGAGGACTACGAGAATTTGTTTTGCTTGGACGAGACCGGGCAAACGCAGTTGTTGGGGTGCACCGTCGAAAAAATTTTGAGATTGGTCCCGAGTCGAATCTTGAAACGCATGTCCGACGAAGTTCTCGAGGAGGTGTCCTACCAGTTGCGTCGAGCCAGATGGGACAAAAGAGCCTTCTGCACTTACAGCCATTGCACCCGCGAGGAAGCCATCGCAAAGGGTGATTTGGGCGGGTACACGGCGGGCGCCTTGGGCACACACTACTTCTTCTTCGAGCCAAAGTCCTCCGTGGAGTTCACCGACGACCAACGTCAACTGCTGTCTGACCACACCGCCTGTTGCTTCATGAGTGGGCAGCCCTGTGCATGCGACGAGGACGACGACGATTACGAGCCGTGCACGCACCAGATGGGCGACGACCTTGGTTCCTACTGTTTTCAAATGAATCTCGGACCAAAGACCTTCCGATCAGAATGCGACGTCGACTTGATCGAGCCGAAGTGGGTTCGTACCTTAAAATCCGGGAACTTGAACGCCGATCGCGTCGACAATATTTACAACATTTATAGCATGGCAGAACTCAAACGGTGTTTAGACCTCAACACAATGGGTGTTGACGATTTGGTCAAAGTCGCTGCCTTCTTGCAAAACCCGGTTGGCGAACTGAGTGTTGATGTGTCTCTTGGGTATCAAGATGATGTTGGTGGTACTGTAGCCTACTACACACCGTACAAATCCAGTGGAAAAAGAAGTTAATATAATACATACATGTATACATAAAATCGCAAATGATAGGCTACTTGCTACTTGTACTGGTACCTGGTACCAAGTAGGTCTCTGGTGGGGCAAAAACATCGAAATAAAAACATCGAAATCTCGCAAAAACCAGGGGAAATTTTTTTTAGTAACACAAAACTTAAATAATTCTTTAGATTGTTTTAGTGTACTAATAATCAAATGTCGTACCCAATGAACATTAAACAGCACGGTTCGCACGTGGACGTGGACGAGGCACTTCGTACATACCAGATTTCGCAGAACGGGGAATCAAGATTTTCATTTAGTGCGGACAAAGTGGGAGAGGGGGGTAATAAAACTCGAGTGTACGGGGCAGAGGTCGCTGCAAAGTACGAGGGCGACCGTTTGTACCTGACGCTGTACTCGCTTCCGAACGGGGAACGATTGCTCAATCCGAAAAAGTTCTGCGTGCTGCGAGCGAAGAAGGAGATGTCAGGTGAAAAGTGCTGGGACGCCCACGTTGAGTTTGCTCGGTCGAAAGAAGGTAAGGGTACACATGTCGTAGCTTTTTTGTCGAGCGACAATTTGTCAAGTGAGGACTCTTTGTGTGCCCGATGCACTAGCAATTGCACTTACCGGCTAAGTGGCGAAAGTCTGTGCGCGAGGTGCGCGAAGCAGGAAGTGTGGACGTTGACGATGACGTACGAGGCCCGGCGTTGCATGTTTCTGCTGCACCACCAAATCAAGACAAACATCCACAGTTGTCGCCCCGACGGGTGGGTTGCAGACGCAAGAGACGGCACGGTGCTACAGGTTTCCGAGGAGATCGATCCGATTGAACGATCCGCCTACGAATTGGTGCCGTGGGTGAGTGTTCCCGGAACTACAACCATTGCGCAAAAGGTCGAGAGCGTGGCCGAGACACTGCAAAGTTTGATGATGACTTTTGTCAATTCAGCAAACTTTCGACGCAGTGGAGGAGCAGCGGCAGCGGCCAAGTTTCCGGTGCTTCCCGGCGTGCCCGACCACGTCCCGGAGACGGACGGTATGCATGCGTTGCGGTTGTTCAGGGAGCACGGCAGCGACCTAGATTTGCTACGACACTTGCGAGACGGTGTCTACACGTGGGACGGGAGTCGCTACAGCCTGAAGTTGGGGGGCTTGGTTGAGTCCCTGCCGAGCAGGGAGGGGTTCGCAGAGGCGACACAAAAGTTCAACGACCGGGTACGTTTCCCGCTGCACGACCTGGCCACCGATGACAAGTACAAGGTGGTACCGTACGCCGCCGGAGCCGCCCAGATTCCGGCGTGCCGAGCCTGCGGGCGGCCCCACTTGAGCCACTTGAATGGTGACGACACTTGCGTTGTCAAGTGTGAGGAGTGCCAACATGTCTACTGTGACACATTTCGCCGAGACACGTGGTGTGTGCCGGTGACCCGCGCCGAGGCCGTGCGCCACACCGTCGACGGGCGGTTTCCGCCCAACTTTGCCTTTCGGTGTGTCGGCTGCCGCTCCCGGGCGTCGTCCCCAGTCACGGTCCTCGATGTCGAGCGCAGTGACTTTGATCTGAGCAACCCCTACCTCCTGCGCATGGGCGACACGTTTCGGGTTGACAAGGACGCCAAGTTAGGTAAATACAAAAAGAAGAGACGGGTTCGGTTTCCGCGGGCGTCCGAACTTCTGGTCTACGAGGGAAAATTAGACGGCGCCGTAGTGGTCAAGTTTGAGTGCAAGAAAAAGAAGCGCAAAAGCAGCAGCGCTCAAAACGTGCGCGCGATCTGCCAAAAGATCTCGGATGGCGGCTTCAAACACTGCCGCGTCTTCGCCGGCGGACATTGGAGGCCCCTCGTTACCTTTGAGGAGGAGTGAACCGGCAAAACAATTGTGGTCTCAAGAATTGAAATTTACACACAACACTCTACCGTATCACAACACAACCAGGAATTTTTTTACAAAGCACCCACCATGTTCCTTGTACATTTCGCTTGCTATTGGGGTATGGTATTTTTGTACGACGAGACTCCATTGTCCATCGCCTCACTAAACAGTTTAAAAAATCAAGTGCTGTGCACGTTACCGTTGTCGTTCGTTGTGCCAACGTCTGTCGATACTCACTGGACTCAGTGGTTCTGGGGCCCTTTCTTGTGCATCGTACTCAGCGATGTGTACTTTTTCTGTTCTCACATACTGCTGCACAAATTTATGTGGAATCATCACAAGACTCATCACAGCGGTAAAGTACACGTGGCAAAATCGTTGGATGCCGATTTGTTGGAGCATTTGATATGCAATTTAGGATCTTTCGTGTTTCCATTTTTGTTCTTTACCCCGGGCGATGCGTTTGTGAATTTTTGGTCGGTGGCAAGTACTATCAACACATGTATTAGTCATGTCGGTCACCCAATTTTAGGTGATTGTGGAATTCATCTCTTGCATCACAAACATTTGAAGTGGAACTACGGGACGGGTTTTTACATGATGGATCGGTTGTTTGGTACGTACCGCGGTGTAGAGCAAATATGTACAAAATAATTTTTTGTTATTTTATTTTTTTTGAATGATGACAACCTACGTGAATCCTTGGCGGGCTCGTGAGTAGCCGGAGAAGCTGCCGTACTTCGTCAGCACCTCGTCGCCGTCGAAAGGGTCGACGATTCCCATCAAACTGCGCCCGGACAGCTCCACCTCGGTGTCGTCGGTCCACCGCACCCCCAAGTACGAGTGGAGCGCCGACTCGCGCCGCAGGAGGGCATGGGCCGCCCGAAACTGCTTCCTTGCTTGGTCGTACGCCTTGTCGTCTCGCTGCAGCTTCTTGCGCCACCGCCGGACGCTGCGCCGAACGTGCTTGGAGGTCTCCGACCTCGACGTGACCAGCGGTGTCGACAGGCCCCAAAGCCGCGCTCCCCGCCGCAGGGCGTGCGCCGTCACCAGCACCTCGCAGCACAGCGGGAGGCTGGTGTACGAAGCGGTAAGGGACGTCCAGAAGTCGACACGGGAGAAGCTCAGGTGACCGCACCACAGTGCGGCCCGGTAGGCCGTGGCGGCCGGCTCCTCCTCCGTGGTCAGCGTGCCACTTTCCGAACCTCGACGGTCGGGCTTCCGGTCCGGTCGAGCGACATACCGCAGCTCCGGCACCGGCAGCAAAAACATTGGGTCGAGGGACGGGGCGCACGCTGTGAACGACGGGGCCCGGGTCAGCGGAAACGTCAGGACGGACTTCGAGTCTCCCAGCGCGAGCCACGATCGCAGCAGAATGCGGTCCCAACCCCGGACCAGCCGGGCGGGGTGTAACATTGACACTACGTACCGCTCCCCCTCCCGGTAGGCCGCCACCATCCGCCGCACCTGCTCGCACGGGGGTGGAGCGACTTTCCACCGGCACCGGTGGACCTGAATGCGGTCCACGTAGGACCGGCGAGACGGCGTGTAGCTCACCCGAGTGGCGTAGGACTGCATCAGCGCCGAGGCCTCGGCGTCGTCGCGGGCACTCTCCCACACCACGACTCGGAGCTGGTGAGGAAACGCAGCCTTCTCAAACACGTCGATCAGTCCAGAGGCGTCCGAGGAAACCTCCGACACCAGGACAACCAGCATCGTCGCCGCCTCGGCCTCCATATCGTCCTGAACGGCCACCTTCTCCCCGCCCCGGCGTTGCGCCGCGGAGCCGCCGCTCGGTGAGAGCAGCACCCAGACCACCACGAGGACAGCCACGGCCACGGCCACGCCGGCGACGTCGTGCCACATGTGTTTCGGTACCATGCGTTTCTTCGTTTATCTTTATGCTTTACCACATTTTTTTATTTTTTTTTTCACTCATTTCCCAACAAGTTCCGTACCTCTGTGACGAACGCATCGGTGCTGCGGTACCCGACGACGGTGCCCAGTACTCGCCCGTGCGACATTACCACGGAGGAGGGGAATCCGGAGATCCCGTACTTCTGCGTCGCCGCTTCGAATCCGGCGTCGGCGTCCTGCAGGTGCACGACGTCGGTGGCGCTCCCGAGAGCCGCCTTGATCTCACCAAGCTGGTCACTAAACTTTTTGGAATACCCACACCACCCTGTGGCGCTCACGACGGTGACGGTCGGAGTACCGTTCTGGTCCCGTGCACCAACGTCGTTTCTGGACCGCCGTTGCCCCGCGACCACGACTGCGATCGCAATGGCGGCGGCGACAACCACCACAACGACCACCGACAACACCAGCGCCAGCGAGACAGACATTTTTCTTCTTGTTCTGTTGTTTGTGTGTTTTTTCTTTTTTTTTTCTTCTTCTTGTGTATGCCTGCATATAAAAAAAGTTATAAAAGAATCAAAAAAAGTGAGGCTCATTCGACGTCCCCGGGACTGCGGGAGAAGCAACTCGACGCCGGAGAGCTCGGGGGGGACGGGCTGCTGCTTTGAAACTTTGGCGGGCACAGCTGCGGGGAGGACTTGCGCTCCGACAGCTCCGACGGCTCCTCCGGCGGTTCCGTCCCCCGCCGCTCCACCACCCCGTCGATCTTTTGCAGCAGGACGTCGAGGTTGGCGTGCATGGTCTTGTCGGTGGAGTAGGTCTCCTTCAAGTTCTGAAGCCCCCCCTCCACGCCTCGCAGCTCAGCGCGCAGCGTGCGCATGAACCGACGCTGCGTCGGTGTCGGGCCGTCGTGGTTCAGGTACAGCTCCAAAATCTGAACCGCGTCCTCCACCACTTTCTTGATGTCGCTCAGGTTGCCCCAGCGGTCATCGCCGTTGTACCACCGCTTGAACCCCTGGTACGCGTTGTTTTCCTGAATTTGAAAGCACGAGTTGCGCAGCGTCAGCCGCTCGCCGGTGCGAATCGCCGCCAGCACTTTCAGGTTGATGATCACTCGGTCCGTTCGGTCGGTGCCGCTCAGCGAAAACGAACCCGTCGACACGGAAGACATCTGGATTTTTTTCACGGGGGTTATTCTTTCTTGGTTTTTTTTTTTGGTTTTTTTTTTATTGCTGTATAAAATACTGCCTAATTTTGTCTCAAATTTGACCCGATAATTTTTGTTGCTCTGGTTTCCAAGGACTTTTTCGTTAATTTTTTTAACACGGGTTTTTTGTTTCCGACAGCAAACGGGTTGTCGACGGTGACGTCGTCTTTGCTGCGCAGTCCGAAGCACTTGGCTGAGTACTGTCTGTACATTTGTTCGAAAATGTTTTGAAGGGCCTTGACTCCTTTTTTGAAGCTTACGATGTATTCGGGTAGGATTGTTTTTTTCGCCACAGACAACAAGTCGTTGATAAGGAATGACGGAAAGATCACTTTCACGTTGGGTTCGATTGATTCCCCCTCTTTGTTCGTTTTGCCCTTCTGTTCGCGCCAGCACAGCGGATACTTTGCATCATCGTACATTCCGTCGTTGTTTTTGGGGAAGTTATTGGCATAATCATTGTCAGAGCCCGGTAATTCGTCGTTTGTCACGTAGGCACAGTTCGCTTTGCAGCACTTTAACATGATGTCCCAAATCTTGTCACTCTCTTGTTGCAAATCATTGTTTTTCCAACCCTGCAATTTCAATGCTTGTTTGATTCGGTCAACCAGTTTTTTCTTCTCTCCTGCTTTTGGTTTCAAGCTTTCTAGTAACGCTTTTTCCTTCTTCTTCTTGGTTTTCTGAGCTAGCTCCTGTTTCTTTTGCTGTTGTTCGTACAGTTTTCTTTCATCCATTCGCTGTTGGAAGGTAACGACATCTTTCGCTTCTTTTGTAACTTTGTCATATATAGTAGGGCTTTTCTCGTCGTCGTCNNTTACANGGTACTTTTTGAATTCCGACCTTTCCGGCAGACATGCGCTCAGCTTTCCGTTTTTGTTTTGCAAGTAAATGTGTTGTTGGAGAAACTTGTAGACTTCTTCCCATTCGCGGCCTCCATCGAATTCTTTAAGTGCATCCATGACATTAGGGTCGTAGGGGACCAATTTCTCGTTTTTGTCGTCAATCAACAGTGTTGGACACGATTTGCCCACAGACAGGCCATTCGACTGCACTTGCAGCGCCATTTTTCCAAGTCGCTGCCTGTACATTTGAAGTTCATCTTTGGGCTCGCTGTCTGATATTTTGTATATTCTGTCTAACAAATCAATTTTTTTTTTTTTCTCATTGACAAATTCAAATTCTGGTGCTGTGTCAGGAGTCGGTTTTCCGTATGTTGGTGGTCTAGGCATTTTTGTGAAGATTTTTTTTTTTTAATTATAGCACAAGATTTTAATTTTTGGTGTGCAACCCAACTCTGTTGATTTTTTTTTCCATTTCCGACCACGAGAACTTAAAAATTTTGAAGCAGCTTGATCGGCAGTCGGTGGTGGTGCGGCGGCTGTTCGCCGGCAACTCCGCCACCGCTCACCTGCTTCTCGACGGCACCGCTCACCTGCTTCTCGACGGTGAGCGTGTTATTATCACCGAAGCTCAGCTGAACATTCACTGGTAACTCCGAGGCGTCGAGTGTGCCCAGAAGCTCCTGACTCGCTTTCGTCACGGTCGCCTTGATCGCCTTGATTCGTTTCTTCGCATTGGTTTCTTTAAAAGTCCTGGACAACTTGGACTCGAGAGATAAATCTTTCATTTTTTGCAGGATGTTATATTTGGTGTAATTCCATTGTGCAAGCAGTGTTTGGAGCAGCTGATTAAGTTTGAGTCTAACCAGTCGATCGGTGGTGAATCGAGTGGTAAGCCAAAGATACGTGACCAGGATCAGTTTGTCGACGCCCTTGGGCACTTTGATGTTGATCTCAACGTCGAACTGACACTGCAAAAGCACGTCCAGCATGAAAAGGCGCGCTTTGTAGTACTGCATATCAACATTCTTCATAAGTTTCTCTGCCACAAGTTTCTCTGCCTTGCCCATTAGTATTTCGATCGATTTTTCTGGAATTCTTTGTTGAAACAGAACAGTAAGTGCTTTGACGTACGCGGTCACGTCTGCGACGTACGTTGGCGATTTCATCAGCGGCTGGAAAAGGTATAACTCAAGAAATTTCGTGTTTTTTTTCGAGCTCATTTTTGTTTTGTTTTTTGTGGTTTTTTTTTATTGTCAAAGAAAATAGTTTCGTAACAAGAGCACCCTCCAAAAAAATATAGTAGCCACCTCTTGTTACCTTTAGCTAATATTGTCCAACTGTGGCTTGCTCACTAACTATAAGAGTGGCCAAGGAACTTCACATCATCATGTCTTCTTTTGTAGAAGCTCCGAAAAGACTTTGAAAATATGAAGATGAAGGCTCCCGCTCTGCTGTACCGACATCTACTGCTGCTCTGACCTCAGAACCACACGCCGTACCATTGCTTGGCCCGGCTATGCACAAATTTTTCAGTTGCTCCTTGGTCAGCTCGTCTCCGAACTTTTTTTTAAAATCTTCAAAAGCTTTTGTGTACAGATCTTCGTCCGTCTTCATTTTCGTCGCATAATTCAGAAACAGCGCCGACTGGAGTGCAGCGATCTTTCGTACTTCACCGATGTCGTTTGGGTCTACTTTTTTCGCTTCCTTCGCCAAGTCTTCTAACATGAGAGCGAGTGTGTTGGGGTAGCAAAATTTACCGTCGCTGATCTTATTGACCACGTCTGACCCCATCACGGCCTTGTAATTGTCAGAGGGTTCCTCACGCTGCTCTTCAGCCCACGACCGCGCCTTTGTTTTGAGCACTCTGGTTCCTGAGCCGCACTTCTTCTTGTCTTCGAACTGTGCAACGTTTCCTGTGAACTCAGAAATGCGATCTTCTTTCAATTTGTTGTATGTCTCTTGTTGGAATGTTTCGAATTCTTCTTTGTATCGTGGGTTTGTGCGCAAAAACTCTTTCATTTTTTTTTCGTCGATGTTTGTTTTTCTTTTATAGTCTGATTGCGCCTTTGGATTTCCGGCTAAAAAATTCATAAAATCTGTCATTTTGCAAAAGTTGTGTTGGGAGGGTTTTCTTTTTTTTTTTTAACTATAGCAAAGAAAATAAATATCTTGGTTTCTCTGAGACACAGTGCCACTGTGGAAGAAATAAAAATCCAGGGCAAAAAATTAAAAACTTTTTCTGGGTTGCCACCTCCAGAATGTATGCCGGGGTCTCCTTTTTCGGAGAGGACCCAGTGCCTCCGCCACGTACCAAGAAGAGAAAGAAGCGCCAGACAACGCTGACGGCACCGACGGCGCTGCGCACTTTGGCGACGTGGCCGGGAGTGGCGGGCACGGCCGTGGCCGGGGAGTACTCGGTGCCGCTGGCGGCGCTGGCGGCGCTCGACCCGTTGGCTCTCGAGACGGTGCGCTCGGAGCTGACGGTCAAACCTCGGCTGTCGACGATGGCGATGCCGGGGGCGGACCCGTCGTTCCCGCTCTACCGGGTGGAGAACGGTACGCTGCACGTGCCGGTGTTCTGGGGACTTCGACGGTTTGGCGGGGCGACAACGGACGACCGCGGCCTTGGGACCCCGGTGGACGTGCCGTTCCACGGTCGCCTGCTGGATAAGAACCCTCCCCAGGCGTCGGCGGTGTCGGCGGTGACGGAGGAGCTGTCGCGGCGGGGCGGGGCCCTGCTGGTGCTGCCATGTGGGTTCGGCAAGACGGTGTGTGCCCTCAAACTGATCTCGGACCTCGGTCGAAAGACCCTGGTGGTGGTGCACAAGGAGTTTCTGCTGGACCAGTGGGTCGAGCGGATGGCCCAGTTCCTGCCGACGGCGCGGGTGGGTCGAATACAGCAGAAAAAGGTCGACGTGGAGAACAAGGATGTGGTCATGGGCATGCTGCAGTCGATCTGTCTGAAGGACTACCCGCCGGCGCTGTGGCGGCAGTTCGGTGCGGTGATCTTTGACGAGACCCACCACATCGCGGCGGTTCGGTTCAAGGAGGCCGTGCGCAAGCTGCCATGCGCCTACAAGATCGGCCTGACGGCCACGCCGGACCGCTCCGACGGGCTTGGCCGCTGCATTCCCTGGTTGCTGGGGGACGTGGCGTTTCGAGCGGGGCGCCGGTCGGACGAGCGGGTCGATGTGTTTCGGGTCGTCTACGCTCGGGGTAACCAAAAAGAGATACGAATTCACTATGGCCCGTTGCGGGGCAAGGTCGGGTACAGCCAGATGGTGACGCGAATCACCAAGGATCGTCGGCGGAACGATTTGCTCGGGCTGCTGGTCGAGCAGCAGGTGAAGACGGGCCGGTACCTGCTCGTTCTCACGGAGCGCGTCGCCCACGTGCAGCTGCTGGAACGCTTTCTGCGCAGCCTGCTGTGCCCGGCGGGGTCGTCAAATGGTGCCGAGCCAACGACGATCGGGGTGGTGAAGGGCGGGGACAAGGCGGAGGCGCGCGAGGCCGGCTTTAAGTGCCAGATCGTCCTGTCCACGTACCAGTACGCGTCCGAGGGCCTGGACATCAAGCGCATGGACACGCTGTTTCTGGCCAGCCCAGCCCCGACGGCCAAGCTGGAGCAGTGCGTCGGCCGAGTTCTCCGGCCGTGTGCCGACAAGTTGACCCCGCGAGTCTTCGACGTGGTCGACCCGTTCTCGGTGTTTTTCGGGACGTCGACCAAGCGGTGCAAGTACTACCGGTCCGAGGGCTACCGCGTGGTGGACGTGGACGCCGAGGACCCGCAGCTCCTGAGCATCGTGGCCTGATGTGTCGACTTCCTTCATTGTTGCGTGTCGCGCCACAGCCCCGTTGTGCAGACGGCGCTGCTGTGCCCGAACGAGGAACATGTCGTGCAGAACCGCAGCGGGCAGTACTTCTGCGAGTGGTGGGGGGTTTTGCACAGGTAGCACGCCCCAGAAAAAGTGCGTGGACCGAACGGACTCGCGCCGATCCCTCGGAGAACTCTTCTTTGGAGGGGCCCTCTTCCGTTGGTTGTCGACCTTGCGCTCTTGTACTCGCTCTCGTACTCGCTCTCGTACTCGCTTCCTCTCTCGAGCGCGAACGGTTCCCCCTGCTCCTCCTCCGTTCCTTCGTCTCGAAAAAAATCGGTGCGCTGCCGCTGCAGCCGCCTCTGCCACCGCGACGGTCGAAACATTATTTTTTATAGTATCGCGAAATGCGTGTTGTTGAATGACACATTTATTTTTTTCCGTTGGATTTAGCAACTTGGTCCGACGGAAAAACGCCGTGAAACAGGTCGACGGAGATGCCGCAGATCACTAGGCCAATGGCGTAGTTGAGCGCCACCTTTTGAACACTGCGCACCAGCACGGCCTGCTTTGTGCCACGTGGCACCGTGACTGTTGGCACGATGAAGGCGATGCACAGCAGCAGGGCGTACATCAGGATGTGAGTGGCGCTGTAGTTGCGGGCAGAGGCATAGAACAAAGATCCCATTGCAAAGGCAGCCGAGATGATGGTACTCGTGTCCTGACTGAGCTCGTGGTGCTGGAACGGAAGTTCTCCCTGTGTCGACCCCCGAACGACGAAGCCCATATCGAGGGCCATGATCAGCGGCACCCAAAAGAACCCAAACATCATCCTCGGGCGCTTGACAAGGTCACGCAGACCGATGCAGAGATCGAATAAAACGGGCCACAGCAGCATACCACCCAGCAGCACGCCGCTGTACAAGTAGCACATGTTCTCCTCGTCGTCGTCGGTAGGTCGCCGATCGCGGTCGCCGTACATTTTGACGTAGGTGAAGCAACCGACCCCGACCAGCGCCGTCCATAGCCCAGTCATTGTGAGAAAGCGGGCCGTTGTCATTTTTTTTCTTGCTGTTTGCCTTTGGCCCAACAAAAAAAATAAATAATTTGCAGTTTTTTTGTTTATATGTTGTACGGCAAAAGTAGGTAAAAACTCAATTTGAAACAGCATTGACTGTCGACGACGCACCCGAAATCATTCGAACCACGTCTGCATGCGCGCGGCCCGTGCGCTTTTTCTTGGCTCATTGTCTTTTCTTTCTTCGAACATTTTTTGAAATAGAAACGACGCGTTGCCAATTGTCTAGAAAAAAAAAAACTAAGTGACCAAAAAAAAAACACAAAAAAAAATTCAACATGAGCGATCTGAACCGCAAGTTTACAGAGATGATGAAGAGGGCTGCGAGTAACAACTCGGTGGTTGCGTCATCCATCGCGGCCGGCTCGTGCGCAAGCATGAAAAAAGAGGAAATGTTTTCCAGTCGCAAGCTAATGTATCTGGCCATCGCCGCCGCCGTCGCCGCCGTAATATATTACGGGTATCGGTGGTGGCAGCGGTACAGGCTGAAGCGAGAGCAGCACCGTGAACGGGCCCGGGCTGACGATAACAAACACGACGGGACCGAGTGGGATCAATTTTTTGCAGCACAGGAAGACGTACTGCAAAAGCTGCCTTCCACAGACGCCTCAGCGGGGTTGTCTATTGATACTGGTGAAGCGTCCTCTGTCCCATCTCGACCACCAGCCCCGACACCGACCACGGCGCGGCGAGCGTCGTCGGCGGCGAGTGAGGATCCCAAGTTTACGAAGTTGTAATAATTGCAAGTTCAGTTAGGCGCTTGGGGTAAAAAAAAAATAAACAGTTTATCTAAAAAAAAAACAATGATGCATAACGATGATGACAATGATAGTGATAGTGACATGGCCGCCAAACCTAACTCGACCGACTCGGCCGACTTGCACATCCACCACCGAACGGTAACCTTCGATCTCGAGCCCAAAGTTTATCATATCGAGCATCCCGCCACGGCGGTGGAGCAAGTCGTTCATGAGATCTATGACCTTCACGCACTGAAACAGAAATTTGTTCGTCTGCAGAAGAGGGTGGACACATTCGACGAGTTTTTTGACGACGCCGACGTCGCTGAGATCCGGTCAAGGATTCGAACCGTGGGGAACAATATTGCGGCAAAGCAGCAGATTCTGTCATCGAAGGGCAACATGGCGGTCGAAATGAAGTTCACGTGCGACGTTCGGAGGCAGGTGCTGGAGGAGACACTGTCCGGCATCCCTGAGGACGACCAGCTCTACAAGTTCTTTGTACAGAAGCAGATCGACTTGCAGAACAAAACCAAGCTCGTTGTCGACCAAGTAAAACCAGAACAAAAGTAAACTTTTTGACATGCTGCTGCTACCGGTGCGGTGTTGGACCTGCGGAAAACTGATTGGCAGATCGAACGTGCGGACAAAGTACGTCGAGCTTCTCCAAGACGGGATGGAGGCACAAGTGGCTCTCGACCGGTGCGGCCTGCGCAAGTATTGCTGCAGAAGAATGCTGCTTTCGCACGTGGAGGTCTCGGGAGAAATACTGTCGCACTCACGTTTGAACACGGCACTGGCAGAAAAAGAGGCGAACGACATCGTCGGTGTGCCGTCGCTGGAAGTCAGCATAAACCAGGAAAGAATTGGCGTGACGCCCTCGTAATGAAAATACTTCGAGTGTTGGTCGAGGAAGTTCTCGGCGACAGCAGTGTCGCCGAACTCGTGTGTGAGGACGGCGTCCGGCTGCATCTTCCTTCAAAGTTTGGTGTCGAAGTGGGGCACATGCTGGAGATCGGTCACCGGTCACCGGGTGACGACCCCGACCCGTCGGAGGCATGGTGGAGCAACCCTGATGTGCTGCTGAACGGCACGAAGTTCATGCACGAAGGTCTTGCCTACGTTTCTCATGGTGGGCTGATGTTTCGCAGCGGCACGTTGCAAAACATTCAACAGCACCGCACGGAAAAAATGAGGACGTTTATCAAGATTGTTCGTTCCTGCGCGCCTCAAAACGCAAAAAAGCAATAAAAATTATTAACTGATTTATTAAAATAAAAAAATTGTTTTTTTTTTGTTATGGTTCTATTCCTTTACGTTTCGCCGTATGAACTTCTGCAACCCCCCCTTCTTCGTCCTCTTGTTTGAAGTTCTCTCCTTTTTGTTGTTTTTCGTTTCGCCGCCGTTGTCTTTCGTCGCTTTCTTTCTGTCGATATACTGCGCATACTCCGAACCTTTCGGGGTTTTTTCGGCGGAGAACGGGGGCTGATTTTGTGGGTGTTTGGGTCGTCTCAGGCCTCGAATCTTGTGGCGCACGGGCAAGGCGTGCGTCGAAGTGCTGTCGTTCTCGTTGTCATCGGTCTTTGTGGTGGCGTTGTCTTCGAGCACGTGGCCAAAGTTGATGAAGGGTGGAACCAGAGTCGTCAGCGACGTCGATGTTGTCGACTTTGTTCGAAACTCGTCGATATCCAGGTGGCCGCCAAACTTTTTTAAAAAAAAGGCGTCAGGGGCTTGTGTCAGGCGGTCGCCGATGTCGATTTGGACGCCGAACACCGTGCGAGCTAAGTGACGCAGGTGCATTCCGCTATTCCCACTGTCAAACGGGTCACGCTCGTGCATGTACTTGAGCGCGCAGTTCAAGGAGCAGAAACACCCATACACCGCGTAACGCTTTGTTCGGCTGTCAATGCAGTGCGGGATGCAGATCGGTACCGTGTCGAAGGGTTCGCCGTCGTGCCAGCAGAACACGTCTGTGGTTTGCGGCCACTCCACCTCGTGCTCGAAACCGACGTTCTGGGTCGGGTACGAAAATAGCCGGTAGGCCCGATGCTTCAGCATGTGGCTGCCCAAGTGCTGCTGCCCGGAGCTGCACACAACCTCCATGTAGCGTCCCCGACCGATCGGAGGCGGGTCCGTGGTGGTGGTGGTGGTGGCGGCGCCACCAACGTGCTGCTCAAGCATCTGAGGATTTTTGTGGTAAAACGTCTTCACATCGTCGACGGTGTCGGCCATCCGACTGCTGCCACTGTTCTTTCTGCTCTTGATTTTTGAGCGCGTCTGCATGATCGGCGAAGGGAATGGTTTGTTCCTGGTTTCACTATTTTTTTTATTGGAAGGGGGTACGTCAGCAACAGTGGCGACCGACCGCAGCGAGTGTTTTGGCTAGGTTGAACTCACCTTTTCCGATCGCAATCATGACATCGATCGACTCCGGGACTGTAGTGTCTAAGACGTAGTGAAGGTTTCCTTTGGCTTCTTCGGTCAAATCTTTGCGGTCATTGGCCAAACGAAAGAGAACCGTCAGCACCACCTGCTTTTTGTACGAACCCCGGGCAGGCTCCCTCACGATTCCCTGGACGGCGGCGATCAGCCTGGCGGTGAAGGTAATTGCGTTGAATGCCTCAATAGGTTCGTCCTCCGACCAAAGCTTCGCCTGTGTGTACAATTGATCGACCACAGGGTCGGGGATAGTGGTGGCAATCGGCGCCGACATTTTTTGTTTTTGTTTTTTTTTTTGTCTTTTTTTTTTTTCCTCCTTGTTTATTCTAGCAACATGAAAAAAAA